>Ga0209309_10001923_pt1 | contig 19784 bp, 17 predicted proteins | sample COGITO_mtgs_1204_2_FD_184807 | JGI IMG/M metagenome (GOLD analysis project Ga0209309, IMG submission 184807) | Pelagic marine microbial communities from North Sea - COGITO_mtgs_120412 (SPAdes) (version 2) | ecosystem: Environmental > Aquatic > Marine > Epipelagic ... | reverse complement strand
TTTTTTTGCTGAAAATTAGAGAACCAAGAATTTAAATTGAAATTATGGAAACTAATAAGTCCCTTAAAACAATTGCCATGATACCTGCCAGATATGAGGCAAGTAGATTTCCCGGAAAGCTAATGCAGGACCTGAATGGAAAAACTGTAATTAGAAGAACTTATGAAGCTGCAGTAAGCACCAACTTATTTGATGAAGTGTATGTGGTTACAGATAGTGACACCATTTTTAAAGAAGTGGAAAGCTTTGGAGGTAAAGTTTTATTAAGCAAGAAAGAACACGAATGTGGTAGTGATAGAATTGCAGAGGCTGTAGAAAATATGGATGTTGATATTGTGGTGAATGTACAGGGTGATGAGCCTTTAATAGATGAACCGAGTCTTCATAAACTTCTGGAAGTTTTCAAATTTGATAAAGAAGAGATCATAGATCTTGCATCTTTAAAAACTCCAATGTATGATAGCGATGAGATCACTAACCCAAATAATGTAAAGGTGATCACCAATAAGAATAATCTTGCTTTATATTTTTCAAGATTTCCTGTTCCTTATCCTCGAGATACCAATTCTGGAGTTACTTATTTTAAGCATATTGGAGTGTATGCTTTTAGAAAAAGAGCCCTGATGGATTTTTACCGATTGCCAATGTTGGAATTGGAAGCTACAGAAAAAATTGAATGTATTAGATATTTAGAATATGGTAAAAATATAATGATGGTAGAAACCGATTTTAAAGGAATTGGAATTGATACTCCTGAAGATCTTGATAAAGCTAGAAAGCTTATTAAATAAAGAAAAGACTATTTCTAATTAGAAACAGCCTTTTTATAAGTTGTAAGCGCTCTTTCACGAGCTTCCTTATGATCTACCATTTTCTCCGGATACTTGTCTGTACCGAACTCTGGGACCCATTCCTTGATATATTCATGATCTTTATCGTAATCGTCTATTTGCGTAGTAGGATTGAATATTCTAAAATACGGAGCAGCATCTACACCGCTACCAGCAACCCATTGCCAGTTTCCAACATTAGAAGACATTTCATAATCTAATAATTTTTCAGCAAAATAAGCCTCACCCCAACGCCAGTCTATAAGAAGATGTTTGCAGAGAAAACTTCCTACCAACATTCTAACTCTATTGTGCATAAAGCCGGATTCATTTAACTGTCGCATTCCTGCATCAACCATAGGGTAACCAGTTTTACCTTGTTTCCATAGTTCAAATTCTTCTTCGTTGTTTCTCCATTCAATGCGGTCATACTTAGCTTTAAAAGACTCTGTAACCGTGTTTGGAAAGTGCCATAAGATCTGCATAAAGAATTCTCTCCAGATCAATTCTTGCCAGAAGATCTCATTCTTTTCGGCAATTGCTTTTTTAAGCATTTTTCTGATACTTACAGTTCCAAATCTAAGATGAGGCCCTAAATGTGAAGTAGAATCTTTTGCCGGATAATTCCTTGTGGCTTCATAATCTTGAATAAGAGTAGGAGTAACGTCATATTCCAGAACTTCAATTTCTGAAGTTTCAAAACCAATATCTTTCAAACTAAGATTTGGAAGGCGGGAATTTTTGATATAATTTTCGATGTAATCACTGTTATAGTGAATAGTAAGATCGGTATTTTTAAAAGTCTCTTTCCATAATTTCATGTAAGGCGTGTATACAACATATGGGTCGCCATTGCTTTTTACTATTTCATCTTTTTCAAAGAAAACCTGATCTTTAAAAGTTTCAAATTCTACATTGTTCGCTTCTAATAATTCTTTAATAGAAGCATCCCTCTCTTTAGCATAAGGCTCATAATCTCTATTGGTGAAAACCTTCGAAACTTCGTATCTAGATAAGATCTCTTCAAATATATCTATTGGTTTTCCATGATACATAGCAAGAGAACTGTCTAATTCCTGAAGTTCTTGTCGCATACTTTGAAGGGTGTCAAAGATAAAACTTACCCTGGCATCATTTTCTGGAAGTTTATCTAAGATCTCGCTATCAAAGATAAAAATTGGCAAAACAGGATCGCTTCCTTTTAAAGCCTCCAATAAGCCAACATTATCATCTAATCTTAAATCTCTTCTAAACCAAAATACCGAAACTTTTTGTTGCATTAATTTACATTTAAGGTGGACATACCACCATCCATTCCTAAAATTTGCCCTGTCATCCAGCTACTCTTTTCCGACAGGAGAAAGGTAACCAAATTCGCAATATCTGTAGCCTCTCCAACCCTTTTTAAAGGATGACGTTCATTCATTTTCTTGATCTTATCTTTGTTAGAGAGTAACTTTTCAGCTAACTGTGTGTTGGTGAGGGACGGAGCTATTACATTAACTCTAAAACTTGGAGAATATTCTGCAGCAAGGGCTTTTGCAAATCCTTCTATAGCTCCTTTGGCGGCTGCAACACTGGTATGAAATGGCATACCAACTTTAACCGCTACTGTGCTAAAGAACACCAAACTAGCCTGCTCAGAATTTTTAAGTTTGGGTAAGAGTCCCTGAACTACTTTTACCAGCGAGATAAAATTTAATTGAATTTCTTCTTCAAAAGCTTCCGGTTTTAGCATTTTAAAAGGTTTAAGATTGATGCTACCAGGGCAATAAACCAACCCATCTATAGTATCTGGCAGCTCGAGATCTTCAATTTTATCTTTAGTAGCGTCAAATTCAAAATAAGTAACGTCAAGATCAGATAAATTTTCTGAACTTCTGGAAGCGATGATCACATTATGATCTGGAGCTAAGATCTTGGCAGTTTCTAGACCAATTCTTTTAGATCCACCTATTAAAAGTATATTCTTTTTCATATTTATAATTTTCGAAATGAGATTAATTTAAGATATCTTGTTTTAGAGTTGGTTCCTGTTTAAGATCATCAGAATATTCTCCATAAAGCTCGATCAACTTCTTTCTTCTATACGTAAAGATCTCTTTCAATTTTGGTGCGACAAGAATTGGATGAACCAACTGCCCTAAAAATCCGAAGGGAAGTTTATAGTCTACAATATCTTCCATTTCTACACCTCCCGGAATTTCTTTAATGAAGTGCTTATGATGCCAAAGATCATAAGGGCCAAAGCGTTGTTCATCTACAAAATATTCTTTGTCTCGAACGTGAGTAATCTCTGTTACCCATTTGGTTTTTATTCCGGCTATAGGTGTAACTATATATTGAATTAACTGACCTTGGAACATAGGTCTATCTGCTCCAGAAAGTATATGAAACCCCATATAATCTGGAGTGATGGTCTTTAAATTCTTTGGATCAGACAAAAAATCCCATGCTTCTTGAAGTGATATGGGTAATTTTTGCTTAGTATGTAGCGTATATATTTTCATGACTATATTATATACCGTAAATCTAACTCATAAAATGTTTAATGAAAAATATTAAAAGTTAAACAAAAATTAAATCGCATAATAATAAGATAGTTAATCTAGAATCAATGTAAGATTATAAGGTATCTGCGGAAGAATAATTGATCTTAAATCGCCTATTGATTTTATAATAGATAAATAACTATATTTGAGAGAATTAACACTTAAACTATGAAAAAAATCTATTTATTTCTTTTTATTGTATTAATGGCGGTGCCGTCATTCTCACAAATTGAAACTCCTCAACCAAGCCCTTTTTCTACTATCGAGCAAGCGGTGGGGCTTACCGATGTGAAAATTGAATATTCCAGACCTAATATGAGAGGAAGAACCATTTTTGGAGATCTTGTTCCTTATGGAGAAACTTGGCGTACCGGTGCTAATGCCAATACAACCATTAGTTTTAGCGATGACGTTACTATTGACGGGAAAAGTTTAAAAAAAGGGACCTACGCGCTATATACAGTTCCTAATAAAGATTCTTGGGATGTTATTTTTTATTCTGATTCCATGAATTGGGGAACTCCAGAGAAATGGGATGAAAGTAAAGTAGCACTTAAAGTTAAGGCCAAGGTAAGTGAACTTCCTTTTAAAGTGGAAAGCTTTACCATTACTCCAAGTAATGTTATGAGTGATTCTATGTTATTGGATTTTGCTTGGGAAAACACTCTTGCATCTTTAGCAATTAACGTTCCTACAGAAGAAACCACCATGGCTAGTATCGAAAAAGTTATGAATGGACCAGCACCTGGAGATTATTATTCTGCAGCGACTTATTATCATGATTCAGGGAAAGATCTTAAAAAAGCTCACGAATGGATAATAAAAGCCACAGAGGCTATGCCAGATGCTTACTATATGTGGAGAAGACGTTCATTAATTGAAGCAGACCTTGGAATGAAAAAAGAAGCTATTTCTAGTGCCAAGAGATCTTTAGAAGAAGCTAAGAAAGCGAATAATAAAGATTATGTAAAAATGAATCAGGATTCTCTAAAAGAATGGGGAGCAAAATAATCGATAAGATTCAAATATATTAAGGCTGTTTCAAGGATTGTTGATGTCGTCAAGCTGAACTCGTTTCAGCTTCTAAATTTTTAAAATCAATTATTTAGGATTCTGAAATAAATTCAGAATGACGTTTTTACTGTTCTTGAGGCAGCCTTTTTTCTTTTAATATTCTAAGCCAATCTCTTTTCTGATTTTATCTAACAGAGAAATTAGCTGAAGACTCTTTTTATGAGTCATTACAGTGCTTTCTATTATATTTTCTGAAAGCATTTTTTGAACATGTTCGGCTTCAAAATTATAACCTATGGTTTCTACATCAAAGCCTCTGGTTTCTTCTTTGCCTTTAGATTTAATAAATATAGAAGTAGGTTCGTGAAATCTGCTTCTAATTAGAATTTCAGCTTCTTCAAAAATTAATTTAGCTTCCGTATTTGTATTCTTTATAATAGTACAGCTTAATTCAGCTTTAGCATCATCATAGGTAAAAGAGATCGTGCAATCTTCATCTACGCCCGTCTTTCCTATAGTAGCATCGGCTTTAATAGTATTTGGTTCACCTAAAAGGGTCATGGCTGCAAATACAGGGTATATTCCTACATCCAGTAAGCTACCTCCGCCAAGTTCTTTATTAAAAAGTCTTTTTTCGGTATTAAATGGAGCTTCAAATCCAAAATCTGCAGTGAGCACTTTTAACTTCCCAAATTTCTTAGTTTCAACAACATTTAAGATATATTGATAATGTGGTAAAAAATGAGTCCATAGTGCTTCCATCAGGAACACATTTTCAGTCTTTGCAGCGGTAATCATTTCCTGAACTTGCTGCGCATTCACTCCCATAGGTTTTTCGCACAACACAGCTTTCTTATTCTTTATACACAACAAACTATTTTCATGATGAAAAACATGCGGAGTTGCAATATAAATTACGTCTACATCTGGATCTTGTGCTAATTCTTCATAAGAACCATAACTTTTTTCTGCATCAAATTTCTCTGCAAATTCTTCAGCTTTTTCCAAAGATCTACTGGCTACTGCATATAATTCTGCACCTACTACTTTTTGAAGGTCTTCAGCAAATTTATGAGCGATCTTTCCAAGACCAATTATTCCCCATTTATAACTCTTAGTTGTCATTAATTAATTTCTTATTTGGTGAATAAATAAAGGTTTGTAACAATATGGCGATCACTATAACCAGTCCGCAGCCGAGTAAATTAAGCCATAGATACTCCATAATGTCAAAAACAAAAGCGAAAATCACTATGATCTGGGTGATAATTGCCGCAATAAAAACGGCGTTGCTATTCACATATTTTATAAAAAAGGCCAAAAGGAAAATTCCTAATACATTTCCGTAGAAAATGGAGCCTATAATATTTACAAGTTGAATTAGATTGTCGAATAAATTGGCAAAACTGGCGAAAATGATCGCAATTATTCCCCAACCTAAAGTGAAATATTTAGAAGCTTTCACGAGTTTTTCTTCTGAAATTTCTGATTTAAGATTACGCTTATATATATCTATAGTAGTGGTGGAGGCGAGCGCATTTAATTCTGAAGCTGTGGAAGACATAGCTGCAGATAGGATAACAGCAAGCAACAATCCGATTAATCCACGTGGCAAATTATTTAAGATAAAATGAATAAAGACATAATCTTTATCGTTGGTTTCCACATCTTGCTTGGTGGCAGCAATTACCTTTTTAGCTTGTTCTCGAGTAGTGTTTTCTGCTTCATCTAGCTGCTTCATCTTATCTTTATAAAGGAAGGTTTCTTCAGAAGAAGGAGACTTCAAGCTTTCTCCATATTGAATAGCTACTTTATGTTTTTCATTCTGAAGCTCTTCATTTCTATCCATCAAACTTTGATATTCTGAAGCATATTCAGAATTAAGAACTGCCTTCTCCGCGGCAGGATTGAAATTTAAAGGAGCTTGGTTAAATTGGTAAAAAACAAAGACCATGACACCTACCAAAAGAATGAAGAATTGCATTGGCACTTTCAATAAACCATTAAACAATAATCCAAGTTGCATTTCTTTTACAGAACGCCCTGTAAGATAGCGCTGCACCTGACTTTGGTCTGTGCCAAAATAGGATAAAGCTAAAAATGTTCCACCTATAATTCCGCTCCAAAAAGTATATCTATTATTAAGGTCAAAAGAAAAGTCTAAAACATCCATCTTACCATTTGCTCCTGCAATTTGCAGTGCATTGCTAAAATTTATGTTTTCAGGTAAATAACTTATAATTAGAAAAAATGCAGCGAACATTCCTCCAAATATCACAGCCATTTGTTGTTTTTGGGTAACATTTACAGCCTTGGTTCCGCCGCTAACGGTATAGATAATTACCAAAACCCCGATTAGAACGGTTAGGGTAGTTAAGTGCCATCCTAAAACTGCCGATAGTATGATGGCAGGAGCAAAGATGGTGATACCCGCAGAAAGGCCCCGTTGCGTTAAAAAAAGCAGTGCGGTTAAAGTTCTGGTTTTAAGATCGAATCTTGTTTCTAAGTATTCATAGGCAGTATAAACTTGAAGCCTATGATAAATGGGGATAAACACCATACAAATGATTACCATGGCGATAGGCAATCCAAAATAGAACTGCACAAAGCCCATCCCATCATGATACGCTTGCCCGGGAGTAGAAAGAAAGGTGATAGCACTGGCTTGCGTTGCCATAACAGATAAACCAATGGTCCACCATTGTGCATCTCCGCCACCTTTTATATAATCTTTTACATTTTTGCTGTTACGAGTTTTGTAAACCCCGTAAGCTACTATAAAAGTCAATGTTCCTATTAATACAACCCAGTCTAATAATTGCATTTAGGAAAAGGATTTCATTATTAAATAGAATATCAAGATATAAGCTATGTTGGCGAGTAATACCCAACTATAGCTTTTCTTCCAAATATATTTCTCTGGTTTTTGCATTTACTTTCCTATAGAAACTAAGTTAGCAAATAAGCGATAGGCTCCGGGAACTCCTACAGGAAATTGTCTAAAAAAGCTTAATCCTGTATAGATGTAATAGCCTTTTCCATATTTTGAAACAAGTAAACTACCGTCCATTGGAGCTTCATTAGTATCATGCATAGAAAGAATCGGGGTGAATTCTGATCCCCAAGAATCAGGAAAATATAACCCACGTTCCTGTACCCAATTTTCAAAGTCTGAAGAAGAGATCTTATTTGGAGTATTAAGAACGGAAGCTTTTGGAGCTAAGAAGCTAACCTCAGCATCTTCCTCAGTAACTCTATCTCTTGAAATCTCTAATTTATGAGGAGCAAGCTCATCTGTTACAATTCCGCGGTTATTGTTGTACTGGACGATGAGCGTTCCACCATTGTTGGTGTATTTTAAAAGTTCAGCTTGTTTGAATTTTAAGCTTTCTACGGTGTTATAAGCTCTAATTCCCACCACCACAGCATCATATTTTTCTAAATTTTTAGCGTTGATATTGGCAGGGTCTAATAAGGTAACTTTATATCCAATTTGTTCTAAACTCTCCGGAACTACATCTCCTGCACCTACAATATAACCAATATTCTCACCTTTCTTTTCAATATTGAGTTTTACCAATTTTGCCTTTGCCGGCATCACCAAAGTTTGAAAGGGAATGTGATCATAATCTATAGTCACAATTTCATCTGAATATTCTTGACCATTAATATTTACTACAGGTTTTATTTCTGATTCCTTTGCATCTTTTGGAGGAGTAACGGTGAAGCTAAAAGTCTTTGATGCTCCTTTTCCTTGAATATCAAAATCGAGATTTTCAGGAGAAACTTTCCAAGAATCTGGAACTTGTAGTTTGAGACTTCCTGAAATATTTTCTTTTTCTGAAGTAAGCACAAGGTTTAAAGTCTTTGCATTTTCATTTGGAAATATTAGTACCTGTTCTTTGAACTTGGCTGAAACTGCCGGAACAATTTCAAAAGGTTGAAAAACTTCACCTTTAACAGGGTCTGTATATTCGTAAATAATACTTTTATAGAACGGAATTTCTATTCCTTCAATTTCTATATTGAATTCAGCTTGTAGTTTTCTTGGAGTCTCTGGTAAGCCGATCAAATTTTGATCTTTAACCTCGTACATTCCTACGGTTCCTTCAGATTTTAACCAATACGGGGTAGTGTAATCTGTTTTTTCAGGAATTTTCAAATTCATCTTTTTGGACCAGTCTTGATTATTTGATAAATCTTTAGCCGGCTCTATCTTAGAATTATTCGGACTAAGCTCTACAGATACGAGCTGCATCTTGATATCACTTCTATTAATAGCTTCTAAATTAACTTCAACTTTCTCGCCCGAAGTAGCATTTGCGATAGAAGTACTTGCATCTAAGTATAAGCCTGCACAAGCGGCTATAATATCTTTAATTTCTGAAGTTTTAACTTCTTTCCAATATCCTGCGTTCAATTCATTGATTAGAGAATATGCTTTCACCAATTTAGGTAAACTGGCAGAAGGATCTTCAAAATTGTAATCTGCTTGAACTTCTTCAAGAATTTTGCCTATTTCTTTTCCACCTTCAACTCTATTCCATGAAGTATCTATACCTTCGAATAGATTAGAAGTATTTTCTGGCATTTCACCATTTATAAGCTCTATATATTCAATCTGACTTCCTCTGGAACCGGCGCTTCCAAATCCTTGTGATTTGTGAGAACTTCTACTTAATGCAGCAATTTCTGGATTTGATAAACCTTTTGAAGGATAATAAACTCCAGTTTCAAATTTTAGAAAATTAGATTTATCGGCTTTTTCAAAAGCTTCATCGCTACCGTAAAACCAAGGAGAGGTATTAAAAAACAATCTTTTTGGTTGGTAAACTTGAGTATACTGTAATTGATCTTTATATGCCTTTGGATCTCCAGCAAGATTGTATGCTTCTACACTTAAGAGGGCAGAAGCTGTATGTTGACCATGAGTATCTCCAGAAGTTCTGTGGTTAAACCTGTCTATTATAACATCAGGCTTAAAGTTTCTAATGGTCCAAACCACATCGCTTAATACCTGATCTTTATTCCAAATATTCAAAGTTTCATCTGGAGTCTTCGTATATCCAAAATCTATAGCCCTGGTAAAGAACTGATTTCCACCATCTATTCTTCGAGCCGCTAATAATTCTTGCGTACGTATTACTCCTAATAATTCTCTAATTTCAGGACCAACTAAATTCTGACCTCCATCGCCACGAGTCATAGAAAGATAACCGGTTCTGGCGTGTAATTCGTTAGATAAATAAGAGATCAATCTGGTATTTTCATCGTCCGGATGCGCTGCTACGTAAAGAACACTTCCTAAAAAGTTTAGTTTTTTGATCGCCTGATGGATCTCAGCAGAGTTTAATTTCTGGGGAGTTTGAGCCTGTAAATTGGTAAATGTTAGAAGTATTAAAAGGAATAAGAATCTTTTCATCTGAAAGCTTTGTTTTTCAAGTACTTCAAATATATAAACTTTATAGCTGCTAGCTTAAAAGATTAAGACTTTTACTAAAGCGAATCTTTCCCTTCATCTAGGTAAACATCTTTTTGAACAAGTGTTACCGCTTTTTGTAAAATAAGGTTGTTTGGGTATGTAGTAAGCTCGCCTTCATCATTTCTTAAGTGTAAATGAAAAGCTTTAATATCTTCTATAACTGCTTCTATTGGAATGTCTTTATCATGGATTCTAATTTTATCTCCAATTTTATAAGGAAAAGAAAAGAATAAGATAATCCCGGAAGTGATGTTACTTAAGATAGACCAGATGGCAAATAGGGCAACGCCAATTACGGCAAATACCGATGAAAAGATCAAAGAGATTTGTTGCATCCCCATTCCCCAAGCAATTGATAAGAGGAAAAAAGCGATCAAGATTACTAGAATGTTGATGTACTTAAACATCAGTCTAGTACGTGTAATATTGATCTCACTTCTCTTTCCAACCCTGTGAGCGGCTTGTTTTAAGATAAACTGAAATATTATGAGCAACACAATTATGGCAATTGTATAGCCAATTTCACTTTTATAAGTGGTAAATAGTTCGTACATCAATCTAATTTAAGCGTGTCCCGCAAAGGTAAATCTTTATTAGAATTTTCGTTCCAGTATTCAGATTTAATGGTCTTCATTTTTACTGCGGAAGTAGTATATTCTTTATTGTTGATAGTTATAATAACTTCCCATTTTTCTATGCTATAAGGAAACTGATTGTTGTAGTAAATTTTCAAGTCTCTTTTAAGTTCTGGGTAATGGATCTTATAAACCGATAATTCATCTTTTTGATAAAATTCTGCAAAAGCTGAATAAGGTTTAATGGTTTTATGATTCAATAAAAGGAATTCTAACGAGGGCATTATCTCAAGATCTCCTGTAGGTAATTTATCTGGATCTATTTTTAACTGAGTCCAGATCTCATTTTCTAACCAAGTTTGTTCCATTGTTACATCTTGATCTGCCTGTCCTTCAAAATAAGTATGAGTTTGTATTTCAAATCTTGCCCTATTGTTTAGCTGAGCATACATTTGGCCACACCATTCTTGAGAAGATGCGGTGACTTTAATAGCATGATCATTCTTGTTAATAGGGTAGAAGGTACTTTGCATGATAGAATAAGGATAAATGCCTGTAGGAAACTTTTTTACAGCATTTAGCTTAAGTACAGGAGTAGTTGCATTTCCTTTTTTATTCGCCTTTACTTGTTCTGTAGTATTAAAATCTTCGGTTACAAAAATTAAAGTGGTAGTACCTTCCCTTTGTTCTCCATATCTAGATTGATCTAACTTATAAGAAGTGATCTCTGCTTTTCCTGAAAACCAATATTCTTTGAATTCTTCATTTAGGTTGCGCTCTGACGAATTATTCTGAATAGTTCCGTCTTGTTTACAAGCGTTAAAAGCTGTCAAGATTATAAGAAATAAAAGAAAATTATAAAACCTCATGACCTAGAATTTTATATAAAATTACAAAAATCAGAGCTTAGATATTTCAACTAAATTTTTATAAACTAAATGAGTTGGCATACCCACTACGTTAAAATAACTTCCTTCTACATTGGTGATCCCAATTAAACCAATCCATTCCTGAATTCCGTATGCACCGGCTTTATCAAAAGGTTCAAAATTTTCTATGTAGTAAATAATCTCATCTTCGCTCAGCTCTTTAAAAGTGACTTTCGTAATGTTATGAACTGTTCTTTGGATTTCTGAAGTAGTAAAAGTCACCGAAGTGATCACGTCATGAGTTTTTCCGGAAAGAGAATCCAGCATATTAAAGGCCTCGGTAGCATCTTCAGGTTTTCCAAGAGCTTTGTCTTCATGCCATACTATGGTATCACTAGTAATTAGAATATCTTGAAACTCCAATTCATCTTTTATAGCTTCTGCTTTTAATTCTGAAAGGAAATTAGTGATCTCATAAGATTTCAATTCTTGAGGATAAATTTCTTCAACCGGTTTTAGTTTAACTGTAAATGGTATATCTAGTTCCTTTAAAAATTGATGTCTTCGGGGTGAACCGGAAGCAAGAATAACTTTGTGACTTCTTAAAATATCTTTCAGCATAATTTATAATAGTATGAATTGATAAAGGGCAATGGAAAAAAGGCCAAATACCAAGATTAGTTTTAATGTGTTGCTTAAATGTGCATACTCCTTGTTTGATTTAGCCGACAAGATCTTCATAAAGAAATATAGAAGTGGTCCCACGATCAAAATAAGCGTATATCCAACTGCATAAATATTTTCATAGAGATACTCATACATATAATAAATGATAAGAAATATAGGTATTAGAGCGATAGCCGCTATTACCTTATTAGCTCTTTCTTTCCCTAATTCAATAGAAATAGAACTACGCCCGGTATTAAAGTCTCCGATAACATCTTCTTGGTCTTTAACCATTTCTCTTAGCCAGTTAATTAAAAAGGCAAAGAGTGCATAATCTAATAAAATTGAAAATATAACAGCTTGAGTGGCTCTGTTTTGTGGTGTGATTGCAGGTAAAAGATCATATAAACCTAAAATTAATATAACCATTCCTACTAAGCAGCTAACCAGTATATTGCCTGCTAAAATTATATTTTTAAGATAGGTTGCGTATAAATATAACAACGCAGAAATAATTATAAAAATCGCTGAAAATCCAGGCCTTCCAATTACGTTAGAAAGGTAAAATCCTATACCAACACCAATAATAGAAAAAGCGATATAGAGATTGAACCCTGTCTTTACAGAAATCCTTTTTCCAATAATAACTTTATCTGGATTATTGATATCATCAGTTTCAACATCATATATATCATTTATTATGTTACCGGCAGCTGCTATGCTAATAGTTGCAAAGCAAAGAAGGCTGAATTGAAGATCTGTAAGCGTAGTTGCAATGCCAAATTTTTCAAAAAGAAAGTATTTTATAAAAACTTGAGTGAGAATTATCAAGATCAAATTTGGGTATCTCACAAGTCTTAAAAATGTATAAAGCATATATAGAACTAGTTAGATACAAATTTTAATCCCACCAAGGACATTATTAAGGTGCTCAAAAAGAAAATCCTCCAAAAGGTGGCTGGTTCTTTAAAGATGAAAATACCAATAAGTACAGTGCCAATTGCGCCTATACCTGTCCATACTGCATAAGCGGTTCCAATGGGTAAAGTTTGAGTAGCCTTGTATAGTAATGTCATACTGAATGTAAGCGCAATTAGAAATCCTAAAAGCCAATAATTGCTGGTGGCTCCAGTAGAAAATTTAGCTTTCCCTAAGCAAAAGGCAAAGGCAACTTCAAATAAACCTGCAATTATTAGTAACAGCCAACTCATAAGGCATTAGTATTATTCATCCATTTACCTTGCACTTTTAATACCTGCTCTATTACGTCTCTCACACAACCTTTACCGCCTTTTTTATGAGAAACATATCTGCTGATCTCTTTTACTTCCGGGGCTGCATCTTGCGGGCAACATGGCATGCCAACCATTTTCATTACATATAGGTCTGGAATATCATCTCCCATGTAAAGAATATTTTCTTTATTAAGATTATAGACATCTATGAACTCGTCCAAAATTTCTACTTTATCCTGAACTCCCAAATAGATATCGGTAATTCCAAGATCTCTTAATCTCTTGCGAACTCCTTCATTTTTACCTCCAGAAATAATGCATACGGTGAATCCTTCATTAATAGCTGTTTTAAGAGCATATCCATCTTTAATGTTCATACTTCTTAAAAGCTCCCCTTCAGCGCTAATTTGAATGGTTCCGTCGGTTAAAACTCCATCAACATCAAAGATGAAAGTGTCTACATGATTTAGGTATTCTTTATAATTCTTTTCCATGAAGGTCTTGAATAGATTTGGTTAAAATTTTATAGATCTCTTGTTGTTTTTCTGTGAGAAGAGTATGATGCCTATTTATAACTTCTAGATCATTCCTTTTAGCAGGTCCGGTTTGAGCGGCAAAAGGTCCAATCTTGGTAGCTTTTTCTGCAGTTTCTATCATTAACGGATGAAGAATTTCAAAAGGAATATCATTTACTTTACAAATATCTTCTCCTACGGTATACATATAATTAGCAAAGTTACTTACAAAAACGGCAGCGACATGTAAATTCTGGCGCTGTGAAGAATCTATGCGATATACCTTTTTAGAAATTTCTAAAGAAAGCTGCTCTAAAAGATCTTCATCTTTTGGATTGTTGGCTTCTATACAAATAGGTACTTCTGTAAAATCTACTTCTTTATTTTTAGAGAAGGTTTGTAACGGATATAAAACACCACGTCTTTCTAAACCCTTTAAAGCATCTAGTGAGGTTGCTCCTGAAGTATGTAGGGTAAGTGCTTTGTTATGCGGAAGGGAATTTGCGACCGCTTCAATAACATCATCTTTTAATGCCAAAATATAAATTTCAGCTTCTTTTAAATCGTTTAAAGAGCTGGTAGTATCTACTTTATCATTAAAGAAATTTAAATGTTCTTTGGTTCGATTGTATACCTGTATCACCCGAAAATTTTCAGAATTTTCTAAAGATTTGAATAGGTGAGTGGCTACATTTCCTGCCCCAATTATTACAATGCTAATCATTCGGCTAAAATACCAAAAATTCTTACCCTAAGAATGATAAGCAGATTTTTCATGTTTAATATTTATTTTCTTTTTTGTCTATTACTTCCGAAGAAAAATAATTTATACCGATTGCGTTTTCAGATTCAATAATGTTAATTTCTGAATATAAATTTTTAGTTTTAAGAATATAAGGAAGTTAATTATCTTCAATAATTATCAATATATAACTATACTTAGATTTCGCTTTTAAAACATGAAATATAACATTGCTTAAAATTTGCTTAGGATTTAGGAAATGTCTTTTATTAAGGGGTTTTAAGTGTTTAAATTTCGTTAAATTCGCATCGTTTTAAAGAAGTTTTAAATGCAAAATAAAATAGCGTCTGTTATATTCTCTACCCGAATAATGGCAGTCTTGTTCATTGTCTTCGCCATATCAATGGCTCTAGGAACCTTTATAGAAAGTTGGTACACCATAGAAACCGCCAGGGTTTTGATCTACAATACCTGGTGGTTTGAAGGAATTATGGTATTCTTTGTTATCAATTTTTGTGGAAATATTGTGCGTTTCAATATGCATAAGCGAGAAAAATGGTCCTCTTTAGTAATTCACTTATCATTTATCTTTATTCTAATTGGAGCTTTTATAACTAGATACATCAGTTATGAAGGTATAATGCCAATTAGAGAAGGACAAACAACTAATGTGTTCTTTTCTGAAAGAACTTATTTAAAGTTGAGTATGGATGGTGAAATTGATGGAGAACCCAGACGTAGGACTATTGAAGAAGCTGTTCTTCTAGCTCCGGAAACCGAAAATGATTTTGATATCAATACCGATTTTAACGGTCAACCTGTAAGTGTTGAGGTTCTAAATTATATCCATGGAGCAGAGAATGGACTTATTCTTAGCGAAAATGGAGATAATTATCTTAAGATAGTCGAAGCAGGCGGTGGAGAGAGACATGATCATTATCTAAAAGAGGGAGAAGTAACCAGTTTACACAATATACTTTTTGCTTATAATAAACCTACTCCAGGTGCTGTAAATATAACAGTTGATGGAGAAGAAGGAACTTACACTATAAATTCTCCATTTGAAGGAGATTTTATGCGAATGGCAGATCAATTTAAAGGAACTGTGGTTGCAGATAGCACTCAGACTCTTATGTTACGATCTCTTTACAACGTTGGAGGAATGCAATTTGTGCTTCCCGAGCCGGTAGCTCGTGGAACTTACGATATTGTACCAACAAAAGTGAAAAATAAAACACAATCTGATGCGGTTACATTAAAGGTTACCACTGGTGGCGAGTCTAAAACTATCAGCATGCTTGGTAAAAAGGGAATGATTAATCCGTCTAAAGACATAACACTTGGTGGGTTAGATTTTCATTTAAATTATGGTTCTAAAGAAATGGAACTTCCTTTCTCACTTAAATTAAATGATTTTATTGCTGCTAAGTATCCAGGAACAGAGAACAATCCATCACCGAGATATTCTTCTTTTAAAAGTAAAGTTGAACTAATTAGACCGAATGGGGAAACCCAACCTCATGATATTTATATGAACCATATTTTGGATACCGATGGATATCGTTTCTTCCAGGCTTCTTTTGATCCGGATGAGAAAGGAACTGTATTATCTGTAAACCATGACTATTGGGGAACATTTATAACCTATGCAGGATATTACCTATTGTATTTAGGTTTAATGCTGATCTTATTTGATAAAGGAAGTAGATTCGGAAAATTGAAAGTGATGTTGGACAAAGTAAAAGCTAAGAAAGCCAAAATGCTTACTATTTTAGCATTTCTGTTGATCTCTGCAAATGGTTTCTCTCAAGCGCAAGAAGCGCAAGATACACAAGAGCCAGATACTCACGCTCATATGGAGAAGAATCAGGCTGTGCTAGATTCTCTTTTAAGGAGTAGTGCTGTGCCTGAAGAGCATGCAGAAATGTTTGGAAAATTGGTAATTCAAGATGCCAGTGGTAGAATGAAACCGGCCAACACTTTTTCTTCAGAATTAATAAGAAAATTAAGCCATAAAGATTCTTATGAAGATATGAATGCAGATCAGATCTTGATCTCCATGACAGAGAATCCGGGATTGTGGTATAACGCTCCGTTAATTTACGTAAAACCGGGTAATGATAGCATTAGAAAATTACTAGAAGTAAATACAGATAAGGAATACTTGTCTATGACAGATTTCTTTGATGGAACAGGAGCTTATAAGTTAGCTCCATATTTGGAAGATGCGTATCAAGCTGCAGTGCCTAACAGTTTTGAAACGGATTTTATAGAAACCGATAAAAAAGTGAATTTACTATTCAATGCATTAAATGGTAAAATGCTTAGAATATTCCCAATTCCGGGAGATAAAAACAACAAATGGGTATCTTATCCTGAAGTAGCAGAAGCTGGTTTTACCGGGATAGATTCTGTTTACGCAAAACAAGTACTTCCTATTTATATGAGCACTTTAGATGCTGCTAGAGAATCTGGAGATTATGCTCAAGCCGAAGATCTTTTGAAGAGTATAAAAGGCTTTCAGAAAAAATATGGAAGTGATGTAATGCCATCTGATAGAAAGATAGATGCAGAAGTACTTTATAATAAATTCAACATTTTTGAAAGTTTATTTGTTTGGTATCTACTTGCAGGATTGGTAATGTTCATTTTTGTGATTCTGCAGATCTTTAAAGATTCCAAGGTAATAAGAACGCTTGTTAAGATTAGTGCTTTTGCAATTCTTGGCCTCTTCATTTTGCATACGCTTGGATTAGCTGCAAGATGGTATATTTCCGGTCATGCGCCTTGGAGTAATGCTTATGAATCTATGATCTATGTGGCTTGGGCTACCATGTTCTTTGGCCTAGCATTCGGAAGAAAAAGTTATTTAACCTTGGCATCAACAGCTTTCGTGGCATCTATAATTTTAATGATCGCTCATTGGAACTGGGTAGACCCTGCAATTGGCAATTTAGAACCGGTATTGAATTCTTATTGGCTAATGATACACGTTGCAGTGATTGTAGCCAGTTATGGTCCGTTTACCTTAGGAATGATCTTAGGAACGGTTTCCTTGTTGTTAATGATCATGACCAACGATAAGAATAAAGCTAAGATGAGTCTGAATATTAGGGAGATCACCATTATCACTGAAATGGCTTTAACCGTTGGAATTGTAATGCTAACTATTGGAACTTTCCTTGGAGGTCAATGGGCTAACGAGAGTTGGGGTAGATATTGGGGATGGGATCCAAAGGAAACTTGGGCACTTATTAGTGTGATGGTTTATGCCTTTGTAATTCACATGAGATTAGTACCAGGATTGAAAAGTAGATGGATCTTCAATTTTATGTCTATCGTAGCTTATTCAAGCATTATGATGACGTATTTTGGGGTGAACTTCTACCTTGCAGGTTTACATTCTTATGCCAGTGGAGATAAAGTAATAACACCAACTTTTGTTTACTATACAGTTGCAGGAGTTGTAGTTTTAGGAATTGTATCTTATATGAAGTATAAGAAATATTACAAAAAAGAAACTAAGAATAAGATCAAGGAATAAATTCTGATCTTATATAAAACAAAAAAAATCCTGCACGTAGCAGGATTTTTTTATTGGAGTTGAATCCAGATTATTTTAATCCGCCAACCATATCTTTAGGCTGCACCCATTCATCAAATTCTTCTTTGGTTACATATCCTAGATTTACGGCTTCTTCTTTTAAAGTAGTTCCGTTCTTGTGAGCGGTATTAGCAATCTCTGCAGCCTTATAATATCCAATTTTGGTATTTAATGCTGTTACCAACATTAAAGAATTATCTAAAAGCTCTTTAATTCTTTTCGTATTTGGCTCGATTCCGCTAGCGCAGTGTTCTTCAAAAGAAGTACAAGCATCGCCTAACAATTGTGCACTTTGTAAAAAGTTTGCAGCCATTACAGGTTTAAATACATTTAGCTCAAATTGGCCTTGCATTCCACCAACACTTATCGCAACATCGTTACCCATAACTTGTGCACAAACCATCGTTAATGCTTCACATTGTGTAGGGTTAACTTTTCCTGGCATAATAGAAGATCCTGGCTCATTTGCAGGAATTTCAATTTCTCCAATTCCGCTTCTTGGTCCTGAAGAAAGCATTCTAATATCATTAGCAATCTTATTTAAAGAAACCGCTAATTGTTTTAATGCACCGTGAGATTCTACCAAAGCATCATGAGCTGCAAGCGCTTCAAATTTATTTGGAGCAGAAGTAAAAGGAAGATCTGTGAATTTTGCTATAAATTCTGCCACGCGTTTAGAATATCCTTTTGGAGTGTTAAGTCCTGTTCCTACCGCAGTTCCTCCTAAAGCTAATTCAGAAAGGTGTGGTAACGTATTTTCTAGAGCTCTAATTCCGTGATCTAATTGAGCTACATATCCGCTAAATTCCTGACCTAAGGTTAGGGGAGTAGCATCCATAAAGTGTGTACGTCCAATTTTTACAACGTCTTTAAACTCTTCAGACTTCTTTTTTAAAGTATTTCTAAGTTTCTTAACTCCAGGTAAAGTAGTTTCCATTACTTTCTTATATGCAGCAATATGCATTCCTGTTGGAAACGTGTCATTAGAAGATTGAGATTTATTTACATCATCATTCGGTTGAAGTGTTTTTTCGCCTTCCCCAATCTCCTTACCGGCAAGTTGATGTGCTCTATTCGCGATAACTTCATTTACATTCATGTTACTCTGAGTACCACTTCCTGTTTGCCAGATCACTAATGGAAATTGGTCATCTAGTTTTCCGGCTAGAATCTCATCGCAAACCTTCGCAATATGATCTCTTTTATCTACAGGAAGTACTCCTAATTCACAATTTGTAAAAGCAGCTGCTTTTTTAAGATAAGCAAATCCGTATACAATTTCTAACGGCATGCTGCCCGGAGCACCTATTTTAAAATTATTTTTAGAACGTTCAGTTTGGGCTCCCCAGAGTTTATCTGATGCAACCTTAACTTCTCCCATAGTATCTTTCTCTATTCTGTAGTCCATAGTTTTATCAAGTTAGATTACAAATTTACACGTTCATGATTTTTAAAGCTTTAAAAAATCTACAAAATTTTAATATTTATAGACTATTTAAATAAAAAAGAGGAAATACTTAGGAGTTTCTATAAATTGTCAAAAATTTATATTTTTGTTGGCACAAGCAAGATAGAGTTACTATCTTTGCTCATATTTGAAAATCTCCTGAAATTATGTTTGAATTTGATCAATACCTTGGCTTTTTAGCTTTTCTTATTATTTTAACCATGGGATTTTGGTTAATGATATTTTTAATGAG
>Ga0209309_10001922_pt1 | contig 19788 bp, 8 predicted proteins | sample COGITO_mtgs_1204_2_FD_184807 | JGI IMG/M metagenome (GOLD analysis project Ga0209309, IMG submission 184807) | Pelagic marine microbial communities from North Sea - COGITO_mtgs_120412 (SPAdes) (version 2) | ecosystem: Environmental > Aquatic > Marine > Epipelagic ... | reverse complement strand
GGTCTCGAGACAGATTTTGAATACTCTGCGTGCTGATGATGGTGATGGTGCAAAAAAGAATAAAAAAGGAGGAGTTTTTGGACGAAAGGTCAACGCAAAGCGCAACGACGGGAAAAGGAGGCAAAGATATGAAGAAGAGAATTTCCGATTGGTGTGCGTGACGGGGACGTATCAAGAAGGGTACAAAAATCGCGAGATGTTGAATAGTGAGGATGGTAGGGAGGCGGTTTTTGTCGGGTACGCGTTGGTGAGAGGGTGCGGGTTGCACTTTGACGTGAAAGCGGACGACGACGAGGATGTTGACGAAGATGATACTTTATTAAAACAGAAGAAAGAAGAAGAAGATGATGATGTGTACGATGAAAATGATATCGCCCCAGTGGTTGTTTTAACGAACGATGAGAGAGATGCGGTCGTGTACAGCGTGTACGCGGTGCCGTGCGATGCTCTAATTACAAACTTGTTCGATTCTGGTCTCAACGCTCGATTGATGGGCGTGTCTTCGGATACCGCGGCGATCGATTTAGCCGCGGTGGAAACGAGTACGTCTGTTCGAGTTGCGGCGCAAGCGAACGAAGGGTTTGGTTTTGCGTTGACGATGTTATCGTTTGCTCGTCCGAAGAAGAGTTCGGTGTGTGCGAGACCTTTGTACGAGAAGAGAGACGGCACGAGAGTGTACGCTTTCAACGACGAACAGTTGGAAAATTGCGGCATTACGAGCGGGAGTTCGTTGGCAAAGATTCGCGCGATATGCGCTAAAAGTAGCGGCGGAAAGAAAGAGAGTAATAGTACTACGGTTGAAGAAGTTGTGACTGACGTTGAGAATAAAACGGACGAAAATAATAACGAAGCATCTTCGTGGCCGATGAACTTGTTGCGCTCGACTGGCTTGTTCGAAACCGAAGGCGACGCCGAAGAAAAGATGAAAGAAGAAGAAGACGAGCTTCTAGTCAAAGATAAGAAAGCACCTCTCGGTGAGTCGTCTAATATATCGCAAAACAACAACGAAAACGTCGGGGGTTTCTTTGCGTCGTTTCTTTCGCCGGTGAACATTTCCGCGAATAAGAAGTCCTCGGCGGCTGGTGAAGAAGAAGAAAACCACAAATCTTCCTCGGCGACGACGCAACAGACGCCGGGCGCTTTGGGCGACCAGGTTTTATACCCAGCCACGGTCGCCTCGCCGTGGCCAGATGAATCGAGAGACGCCGACGAAGACTACGTTCCAGATTACGAAGCCGAAGATTTCGATTACGACGACGAGCCTTTATCCGGCGGCTCTTCCTTGATGGTCACGCCGACGAAGGAAGCGACGGGCGGTAATCGACGCAACGGAAGCTTTTACGAATCCGCGACGACGACGCCGAATGCCGAGAAAGTTCGAGACGAACCGCGACCGTTTGGTTCCGTGAATGCCGTTGCCGCGACGACATCTATCGCCTCTACGTCCTCTCCAACGGAGGAAAAAGAAGCGCATTCGTCCGAGTACGTCTATTCGGTCGACTCCGAATCCGACGCGGTGTCCTCCGCGGACAAAAAATCCGTCGCGCGAGCCTTCAAAGCGTCTTCAAACTCGAATTGGGGCGAAAACAACAAGATTGAAAAAGCAATGAAAGAATACAAAATGCTCGGAGGCGTCGACGTCGCTCGATTATACACGCGCACTCGTGAAAGAAAATCCGCCCAAAAATCGATTGGTTTAGTAAACAAGTCGACGCGTCTGGTCGATTTCGCCAGTTGTCAAAGGGCGGTAAAATACGCGGAAACGTTCCATACCAAAGACGACGGTTCAGACGGTGGCGTCTTGCCCAGATCGAGGGCCGTGTGGTTCGATGGCCGCCGATGTAGGATGTAAATTAATGAAATAAAACATGCGTCGCGCTCTTTCGTAAACGCTTCGTCCCTTTCAACATCTCGTTGCTGCGCAGACACATTTTATCCAAAAAACACTTTGAATTCTTTCGTCACATCTTCACTTCTGACTTTGTTCACACGCGTGAATAAAAAAACATGACCTTTTCCTCCTCGTTTACTCTCTGGACGAGGACGACGGCGGCGGAAAGTGTGTACCGCAACCACCATCGAAAGCGACGAGAACAGGCGCGCTTCTTCGTTCGGGAAATGACGCGTAAAAGTCGCCGTCACGTCAGAGGAAAGAACAGGACGACGACGCAAAACTCGGCGTTGACGCGTGATGAGGAGGAACAGAAAACAGAAGAAGAAATAGAAGACAACCCAACGAACGACGACGATATCGCACAACAGCTCCACCGAGAAGCGTTATCCGTGCTCCAATGGCACTTGGTCTCCCGAACCGTTGCGAAATTTTGCGAAACCACTCTCGGACGACAAAAATGTGTCTCCTTGGCTTTGAAAAACACGCGCGAGGAATGCGAAGAAGAAATGCGAGTGACGAGCGGGATTTTAAAGCTTCTTTCTCGTCGCCGTTTACGTTCGGGTGATGGTGCTGATGATGATGCGTCTGTGTTGTCGTCGTCAAAGTCGATAAGAAACAGACGAAGAGATTATGGATATTTGGACGGCTGTTTCGAAGGATGTAAAGACGCGCGGATGTTTTTGGAAGGCGCGAAGAAAGGGCAGACGCTCAGCGCGGGGAGTTTCGTGGACGTGTACACGACTCTGGTAGCTATGGAAAAGGTGTGCGATGAAATATATATAGACGATGATGCGAGTGGCGCAGACGATGATGATGATGATGTGAAGGCGTTGCGGAAAGCTACGGAAAGCTTACGAGCGTGTCGCGACGACGAGAAAGTGCACGCGATGAAGAAGGAGATTGAACGGTGTATAAACGTAGATATTTCGTCCGGTGCGATACGAAACGACGCTTCGGAAGATTTAGCGCAGATTAGGTCGAACTTATCGTCCACGGCGAAGACGTTGAGGAAGACGTTGAACGATATCGCCAACGAGATGGCGCAGAAGAAGTTTGCGGAACGGGCGCAGATCGTGACGAGATTAGGTCGCGAGTGTATTCCCATGAAGCTAGGATCGGCTGGTCAGCTAAAGGGTATCGTACTCGCGACGTCGGATTCTGGTGCGACTGTATTTAAAGAACCAGAAGAAGTTATCGCGTTGAATAACTTTCTCAGCGAATTGAAAGAGTTGGAAGAGATGGAAATTGAAGTCATTTTAAAACGGTTGACGAGCGAGTTGAAAGAAGTAGCCGATGTGATTCAAGAAGCGCTGGAGGTTGGAATGACGACCGCGGATTTAGCGAACGCGAAAGCGAGACACGCGAAATGGATGAGCGGGTCGAGACCCGTTTTCATGGATTCGTCAGCTTCTTCGTCTTCGGAAAAGAAAGTGTCAATCACCAACGCGCAACATCCTCTCCTGTTGGAAAAATATCTACCAAAGCTCCCAAACTTCTTAGGCGACGACGACGACGACGACGAGAACGATAAACAAAAAGCGTGGGAGAAACTCGCACCGGGGAGTTTCTACGACGAGAATGCCGAAGAAGAAATCGATAGCAAACAAGGACGCACTCGATTCGATTGCCGATCGAAAATCGTGCCAATCAACTTTCACATCGACGCGGAAGCCACGGCTGTTGCCATCACCGGTCCAAATACTGGTGGTAAAACGGCTTCGTTGAAAACGTTAGGAATCCTCGTGCTCATGGCGAGGGCAGGAATGTATTTACCTTGTGGCGGTGAGAGCTCTGAACACGGACAGCAAATTTTACCATTCGTAAGAACGGTCGCGTGCGATTTGGGGGATTCGCAAACTTTGCAACTTGGCGATGGTGGATTATCCACGTTTGGGGCGCACATTCGACGATTGAAACGCATTTTAGAATCCTCCACGGAAGATTCTTTGGTTTTACTCGACGAACCGGGTTCAGGAACCGATCCTCGCGAAGGTGCGGCGTTAGCAGTCGCCGTCTCCTCAGCCGTCGCGAAGAAGTCGAAACTGCTCGTGTTGACCTCGCACTTTGAAGAAGTAAAACAGTTTGCACTCGCGGTCGACGATAACGACAACCAATTCAGAGTAGCAGCCGTTCGATTCGACGTGGAAAATAACCGACCGACGTACGAACTAGTTTGGGGTGAAACGGAAGATTCTAACGCGTTGTCTATTTCGCGCGGTTTAGGATTAGACGGCGATTTATTGGAGGAGGCGACGCAGGCGCACGCGAGAATGATGGAACTGGAAATGCGCAACACGAAGAAACGTGAACAAAACTCGGATGCAAGTTTAGACGAAGAAGACGAAGACGCAAATCTTGCGGACAGTCTTCGATTGGAACGCGAAGAACAACGCTTACGGTTTACGCAAGCCACGGAAAATTTTGAGCGCGCGCAACAATTGAAAACAAAAGTTTTTCGAGAGACGAACTTTTTGCGAGAGCGAGTGAACATCTCAAAGGAAAGATTTGAGTTTCAATCCGCGCAGTCTATCGAAGAGGCAAAATCGAGGTGTGAAACAGCCGCTACGCTCGAAGAAGTTGAAGAAATAGTCAAAGAAACCTTTCCGGAAGGATTTTACATGAACGCTCGAGGCGAGATTGCGCTCGAAGACGACGGCGGGAACGCGTCTGAATACGTCCCAAAGCCAAAAGATAAAGTGCTCGTAAAAATGCTCGGCGGCGCGGAAGCCGAAGTCGTGAGCGTAGATTTAGCCGCGAGCGAGTGTACGGTTCGCATTGGATCGCTCGTGACGCGCAGTCCGTTGAACGGCGTTTCGAAAGCGACCGAGAAGCAAGTCTTTGGTGGTCGAAAATAGTACTTACTAGAACACACAAAATGTAAAAGCAAAGAAGCAAACTGCGCGTACGAGGAGTCTCGTTATCTCTCGTCGTAGAACTACATTCCACTCATCTATCTGCCTTTACACAGTATTATACAATAATTTAGGTACCACAACTGACTGCCTGGTACCACGGTACTAGTAACTATACTAATCTAATCGTCCGACAACGAATTCGTCGGATCTTTTAATTTCTTTCGAATTTCTCGCATGCCGAATAAGTTCTTGACGATGTTCTCGGCTTCGTTTTCCGCTTCCAACTCCAACTGTTCCTCGCTCGCATCTTGGAGCATTTTCAACCTATGTTCCCGTCGTTTTCGTTTTTCCAGCTCTTTCATCTCTTTGCCTCGCTTACCGACGCGTTTTAAAATGTTCTTCACCGCAGATTTTTCGTCATCTGGATTTTCATCTTCCGCGCCGCTCGAATCGTCGTCGCCGAACGAAATTTCGTTATCGCTCTCGTCGTCGAAGACCCAATCCTCGTCGTCGTTCAAATCGTCCACCTCGACGGCGTTTCCAGCGCTCGAGATGGTTCCAGCCACGACGTCCTCGAAATCTTGCCCGCCACTTACATCTCCCATCCCCGTTGCCGCGTTCCCTTCGCGTTTCTCGTAGGTGAGCATTTTTAAATCGTTCTCGGTCAACACGTCCGAATCTTTGCGTCTGCGTTTTAAAAGCGGTTTCCCGCCCGCCGCGTTCAATTTCGCATTCCTTTCCTTGGCCGCTTGAATGCTCGCTCTTTTGAATACATCTCTCGTTTCCTCTTCTTCGCGCAGTTTTTTTCTCGCCATACGATCGCGGCGTTTGATTTTCTTCGAAAGTTCGACGTCTTGTCTCGTCGCGTTGGCGATTTGTCGAAGCAGTTTTTCCACCGGATCCAAGAAATCCCAATCGTCGTCACACTCCGGGTCGTCGGGATCGTCGCATACCTTCGAGGCGTTGAAGAGATGGACTTTCTTCTTCTTCTTCTTCCTCCTCCCTCTCGACGTGCTGTCTTCCATCATCTCGTGAACTTCTTCTTCGTGCGCCTTGAGAACGTTGTGCAAATCCGATAAATCTTGCGTGTGATTTTGGTTCCTCTTTTCGATGTTGACGATAACCTCGCCTCTTCGATAATCTCGAAACTCTAATCGCTTCACTCGGTCGAGAAGTTGTTGCACTTTCGGCATCTCTTCGCCAATGTCCTTATTCAGTTTTGCTTGCGCTTCGAGAACATCGATCGATCGGCGCCAATATTCTTCGTTTTGAAACTCTCTACGTTTTTCCAAGTGCGCTTTCGAGCACTTCCCGGGCGTTTCGCGTTCGCACCTCGCGCGTTCTTCGTCTTCGTGGCTGAAGAGCACTAACGAGCTTCGAACCCATCGTCCACCGTGTAACTGCGCGTCTCGGCGTCCTTGAACGTCTCGTGTCTTTAAGCCCGCGCACTCGTCGAACGACCAGGAACCCATCAATCCTCGCTCAAAGCCGTGTAATTTTCCGTGCATGCTGTTTTCGATATCTATTTGCGATCGGTCGACGCCCCAAATTCGAACTTCGTCGATGTCGCCGTTAAAGATGGACGCCGCGTTACCGTGGTCGAGAATAGCACCGATAACGATCGGGTTTTGTGCGTCCCAACCTTGGCCTTTCTCTTCCTGCGCGCCTCTCAAAGTCCCGTTGATGAACATTTTCGAATACCCGCCGCCGTACGTCACCGCTACGTGCGACCAATCGTCCGCGGGTAAACGCACGCTCGAACGCAAACCAAACGGGGCAACTTCGCGGTGGAAAAAAACCGCCCCATTTTGCTCAACGTGCACAAAGAACTGTCCAACCACGCCTCTGTTGTACTTAGCGATGATTGTCCCACCGAAATCTTTCGATTTGCGAGGTTTAACCCACGCTTCTATGGTCATGTGTTTCGTTCCAGAAAAGTGTAGGGATTGCGACCGGTCAATCTTCACGTGCGTGTGATCACCCGCGTGCAAGGAAATCGCACAGCCCGGAATCCTCGACGCTCGCTTCTCGTTTCTTTGCAGCAACAAATGCCTCGTCTCGTTGGTCAACTGAAACGCTCGACTCATTGCCGAGCTTCCGCCTCCGTTCACTACGCTCTCCATCCCGCGAGACGACGATTCGCCCACTTCCTCTAAAACCATCTCCAAAAACTGCTCTTTATTCACAAACGCCTCGTCGTCTTTCGTGCTCCCTCTGAGCTGAAGAAACTGAAACGCTCTCGTCGCGGCTAACTTCAGCCCCTCGTTCCCGTACATGGAAATAAACCTCTCGTACTCCTTCCTCGTGATCTTATCGACGGCGTCTTTCGAGACTCTTTTCTTCCCTTTCTTCTTTGCGCTTCCGTATAAATTCTCTCGTCTTTTCTCCTCCTCCATATCCCTCGCAGTCGCGTTCAGCCCATACGGCATCGCCAGTTTCGGTAAAAGTCTCACATCCTCCGAATATTCAAACATCGACTCCAAGGCGAATCTTCTCCAAAACACTTTTTCTCTCTTGTCTCCGAAACGTTTCGGCCAAAATTCAACTTTCGTTTCCACCGAATCTTCGCCTTTGACGAGCGAATGCCCGCCGAATACTCCGTCGTTATTCTTTTCATCGTTTACGTCCGCACTCTTCTTCGTTTTCCTCCCGCTGGTGCTGAGAACAGGTCCTGAATCGAAATCGAAACCGACGATTTCGCGTACCGACGACGGGGAAAACAACGCGAAGGAAAAGAAGACGATTACGAGTAGCGTTAAGAGAAGGAGTAAGAAGAGTTTCGCACGCGACGAAACTCGACGATCATTTTCAAAGAATCCCCTCCAGTGAAAGTGTCGTTTACGTCGTCGAGGCATGGCGTCGAACGCCGGGTCGTCCGTGCCCATTTTCGTCGTTGTTCTCGCTTCTTCTTCGTTCTGAAAGTGTTATCTTTTCTGAGGAAAAATGAAGGCAAAATTGAGGCAAAAATGACCATACTTTACGCGAGAACGCGTTCGCGTTGTTATTCTTCGTATTTTATTAAAACGGAGGCGCTTGCGTCATCTCCGCGGTTCGCTTCCCGCCTTGTTCTATTGGAATCTCTTTATCTTTGTATTCGTCTATGCGCTTTCGCGAGGCGTTTAAGACGCGTTCGTTCCATTTCTCGTCGAATCCAGGGAATAAGTGTGGCGCGGTGGTCCCGTTTGGACGCATGGCTTGGTCTAACTTCATCAACACCCAGGCGTCTAAAGCGGCGTATCTTCTGGCGTCGTCGATGAGCGGTCTTCGCGCCCACAAGTCGCCGTCTTCGACGGAGGTGTACATGTTTTTGACGCGTTTTTTCAAGTCTTCGCAAACGAGGATTTCCGCGTTGGTTAACCGTCGACTGACTGTTTTCGACAAGGACGGGAGGTGTTCGACTATTCCCCCAGCCGCGCGGCGAATGGCGATATCGAGTAATTGTAAGTCTAAAACATTTTTCAAAACCACGTCGTGTTGATGGAACAAAGCGTCGCTGTCCATTCTCACGTCGTACGCGAGTTTCAAAATCTCCTCGGATTCGATGATATCTTTCAAACCGCCGTCGGTGAATACTTCCTTCCCACCGATGGTCATCACGTCGATTAAAAAGATCTTCTTCGGAATGGCTATTTGTAACAGCGTTATCTTCCCCGTTCTCGATAATCGAACACCTTCGCAATCGTACGCGATGACTTTCGCTCGCTTCAATTCCAACACGCATTGCGTAAACGCTTCCGACGTGTACGAGTCGATAAACACAACCTGTTCGTCCAACTCGTCCAGAATTTCTCGACACTCTGCATCTTTCATCACATTCATTTTCAAAGCATTAGTATTGCCCTTGTTCTGTTCTCCTCCTTTCTTCTTCTTCTTCTTCTTCTTCGTGCTTCTTTTAATACCGTTGTCGTTGTTATTCGCTTCCTCGTCTTCTAAACTCGCTTCAACGCGATAATTTGGCAATGCTGATGATGCCAACGCGGCGAATCGATTGTTGCTAATGCTGTTATTATTATTACTCGTCGTCGTCTGCATCGTCGCTACAAAACCGCCGCTTTGCGTCGACGTTTTCGGCACCAGCGACCCGCCCACGCTTTCCCCAATTCGAGAACGAGAACACGCTTTGCACAGAACTGATGAGGAAGAAGGAGAAGAAGAAGAAGGAGCAGCAGCGACAAATGATGACGGTATTGATGCGCTCATTATCATCGAAATCGTTTCAGTCGTCTTCTTAAACGGCGCTTGACAGTTTGAGCAGATGAGTTTCCGCTTCTTTCCCATTACAATTAGTGAGGACTATTGAGTACTATTCTACTGTTCATTTAAAATGTTATCCGGTGAAGCACCTCGAGCTCTTCGGGAGGCAGTTCTCGTACAGCTTTCGTAAGTCCGAGTACCCTTGGTCCTCGTAACACTCGCACACACCATTTTTCGCGTTGAGTCTGGGATAGGTTTTCGTCGTCTTCGTCCCCGCGCCTTTTATCGTTTCGCACCACACGGTGCCGCCCCTCTCCTCGGTCCACGCCGCGCGACATAAAGGAGGCGAAGAAGGACTGCTATTACTATCGCTGCTACTGCTACTACCGTCATCCTCGTAATGACTTCGTTTCGCTTCCTCGACTCTCTCCCAAAACCGCCTTCCTCGTTCTGTCTTATCCCCGTTTTCGTCGTAAAACCACCCGTCCCCTAATACGCCGCGCTTTCGATACGTCCCTCTCGAACCGCCTTCGCGGTAAAACCGAACCCACTTTTCCAGCTCCAGAACTTCTCCGTGTGAGAGTGTATCCACGTCTACGTTACTCTCTTCTCGTTTCCCGGTTAAAAACCCTTTCGTTTGATCGGTACCGATGAAAAAATGATACTCTTTGCCTTCGCCGTAAAAAGCGTCTGCTTGTCCTTTTCCTTTTCCTCCTCCTGACAGGTCGAACACTTCTCCGCACAGACTCAAATGGAGAGCCTTTTTTCCCAACTCTTCTCTCGTGAACACTTCGTTTTCCTTCGTATTGTTATTATTCTCATTCGTGCCGTTCCCTTCGTCGCTAAAACTGCCGTTCCGTCCTCTGAACCGTATGAGTATTGCAAACATCATCGTCCAAAACAAAACGGCAACCCGTTTGACTTTGACGCTTTTGCTCTGCCTTTTTTCCCCCTCCTTTACCTCTGTTTCATCTTTTTGTGCGCCTGTTTGTTGTTTTCTTCGGCGAGCAACCCCGGCAAAGGAAGACATTTTGTTTTTATCGTTTGAGCAGCGCGGAGGAGAGAGTGAAATGTGTGACAAACAATGGAGATATTTGTTGTAGGGGCTGCAAGCAGTCCTCTTTTCGCCTTCACGCTTCGATGAAAATACAGTCGTCCTCGCGGGCGGCGCATTGCGAGTATTATTATTCTTAGTACATACGAAAAACGACTCTCTCTTTCTCTTGTTTACTCTTCTTTCAGTACCCTGGATTCAAAATACGCGTTGAGCGCAATCACCGCCGCGTGCGTTACGCTCAACGATTCGATCAAACGTCCCATTTTGTATTCGCAAACGGAATCGACTCGAGCGACTTGAGCGTCGGAAAGGCCGTCGGATTCGCTTCCAAAAACTAACGCGACCGATCGAGGGTGGTTTTCGAGTAATTGTTTCGTGCCGAAGAAGTGTTTTTGTCTTCGGTGATGATCACCGTCGTTGTTGTTCTTTTCCTCGTTCTCGTTCTCGTTCTCGTCTTTCGCCATCCACCGAGAGAACGCGACGCTTTGCAATACCGAACCTTTTCCTCCTTCTCCTTCGCCCTTTTCCTCCTCCTCGTTTTCTCTTTCCAACGCATCCAAACACGCCTCTAATGTTTCAAATACCCTCGCGTTCCTCACGATGTGCTGCGCGCCTTTGCTCGCGTTCAAGCTCGCTCTCGAAATCACTTCCACTCTCGGTTTCACAATCGACAAGCTTTCGCATTCGAACGAACACATGGACCTGGCGATGGCTCCAATATTGGACGCGATTTTCGGTTCGCATAAAATCACGTGCACGTCTTTGAGCACAGCATCTTTATTTAAAACTTTCTGCGTTTGTATCGACCGACGGTCTATTCTTCCTCCGAAATAGGTTTTCGCTCTTTGCGCGAATTCCGTTCGCTTCACGTCTCGGGACGTTTCCCGTAAAGGTTGCTTTTCCGCTTTTATTATTCTTACGTCACAAAAACATGATTTATTCGAAGACGAGTTCAAAGAGACGAAAGTGTTTTGGGCAGTGAAAGTGCTTTTCATTTGTCTTCTCTCATCTTTCTTTCTCTCTCTCACTCTCTCTCTCGTGCTCTCTCTCTGAAGTCTTACTCCTGTTGTCCAATTCGTAACGAACTTGTTTAGGGTATCATTGAAAAACCCTAAACCTCCATTTTGAACAAAAATTCAGAAGAGAAAAACGAGACACAAAAGGAACGAACTTGAACGCGTGAATAAGCTACTTTTTGTCGTTGTTCTTCTTGCGCCGGCTGTCCCCTTTTTGTCTTTGTTTGTTTGTGTGTGTGTGTGTGTTGTTTCTTTTCTCTTACTCTCTTGAAAGCACAACACGTTTACGACGAGCACATCATCTTCATCTCATCCAAAAGGGGGGAGGAAAAATTCAAAAATCAAGCAGCCAACGGGAAAAACGTGCACCAAATGTTAAAGCTGAAATCCCGAGCGGTTTTGGAAACGCCGACGACTGGGTTATCTCGGCAACTCTCGAAAACTGGGATAAATACTAGTAGTAATACTAATAACGAAGATGGCGGCACCAATAATAAGAGTTTGCGAGAACATGGCACGACAGAGGCTGATGATGATGATTTTGATGCGTTGAAAGCTGTCAACACCACCAACACCAACAACGAAAACTCGCAACAGCGACATGGAAAAGGAGCGCCAAATCCGCCGATAATTTCGCAGAAACCATCCATCCATCGGTACCCGGGCGCGTTTGGAAACCAACCGAGGTTTGCACCGTCGCAACAGCCTCCGCCGTTACCGTTTTCGCAAGATTTTGACGTGGCGGATTATTGCACGCCGGCGGATCAACAGTTTGAGTTAGTCGGGAACATAGCGTACGCGAATACGAACAAGAATAGCGGAGGAGGAGGAGGCTACGACTCTCAGCAAGGGTTACAACCGTTCGATAGTTGCGACGGGAAAGAAAATGGTGGCGTGAATGGTAAAGGGTATTTTAGCTCGATTGTACAAAACACGACGAACGGGAAACAGTTTGGCATGCGTTCGCCGGTGGCGTTGAGCCCGATGCGACACAAGAGAGCGAGGTTGGGGTGTATCATAGATTCGCCGAACGTGAGTCAGCAAATGTACAACAACAACGAATCGAGTCGAGGTGCATTGGACGTCATCAACGGAACTGGTGGTAGTTCTGGTCCTTCTGGTTTGCGCTTTCAGCAGCTGTCTTCGCAACAGATGCAGTTGACGCCGAGAGAGTCCTCGCAGCCGTTTACGATTAGCAGAGCCGGAAGTCTTCCGCAAGCGTGTTTGCAGTACTCGCAAGGCGCTGGCGGGAATAGAAATAGCGCAAATGCACACAACAACATGTTCGAAGTGCCACCGATTCCAAACAGACAACAACAACAACAACAACAACAACAACAACAAGGTGGCGGTGGTGGTAGCGCGAACGCGACGAAAAAGGAAAAGTTGCTCCAATCGCCGCCGATATCGCGAAACGCGTTTTTACGAGACGAAGAACAGGCGAAGGAATTACCCGCGCATAGCAGACGAATAACGAATAATAACAACGGTAGCAATAATGAGGCAAAGGAGAACGCGCAAATGCTTCGATTCCGATCCGAGTTTGCGGATTTAGGACTCATCGCCAAAGGCGGATTCGGGAAAGTTTCCAGAGTCGTTCATCGATTGGACGGCAAAATGTACGCGGTCAAACGCACGGAGAAGAAGTTATACGGCGAATCCGAGAAAAACGACGCGTTGAGAGAAGTGCACGCGATGGCGGCTTTATCTTCTTTGAATTCGCCAAACATCGTACGATATTACACCTCGTGGATGGAATACGACCATTTGTACATCCAAATGGAGCTTTGCGAACGCGGCGCCGTGAAATTCGGACCGGACGCCAAATTTACTAAGGACGAAGGCGAAGTTTTGTTAGTCGTTCGCGATGTAGCTAACGCGTTATCGGTCGCGCACGAGTCGGAGGAACGCATCGCGCACATGGATGTGAAACCGGATAATATTTTCGAATCGGAGAAAAAGATTTACAAGCTAGGGGATTGGGGACGCGCGACGTCGACGTGCGGTGAGAAGCGGAGAAAGCTTATCGGTGGCGCTTCAGAAATAGACGGTGATCAGAGATACTTAGCCAACGAAGTGTTAAATGACGATTTTTCAAACTTGGCAAAGTCAGACGTGTGGAGTTTAGGCGCGACGGCGTTGGAGTTGTTGTTAGGGGAAGCGTTACCGATGAACGGCGACAAGTATCGAGCGTTGAGAGATGGGCGGTCAGTGAATGAGAACTTTGAGGATTTTGGTTTAAGCGAGTTTTCTTGCAGCGAAGAGATGAAGGCGTTGTTGAAGTTGATGTTGGCGAAAGATCCGGAATCGAGGCCGACGGCAAAGGAAATCATGGTAGAGTGCGAAAAGTTGCTTTGTTTGACGAGCGCTATGGAGTCCTCGATGCTTTAATTAAGGAACTTGACATACTGTAGTTGTTCTGATTGTGTTGTAAAAAAGAGACTTGTACTATCACACACATATCATTAATATGATTGATTCCTTTCTGAATGCGTTACTATTACATATTATATACATACAAACACTTTCAAATGTGCTGCTAAATCGTAATGCGCGTCTTGTAATCGCGACTACCGTAGGCAAACGCGTTGCCGCAAGCGATACGCACGCGCTCTGGAGTACACGGTAAATCTAAACTAAACGCTCCTTCGTTTTTCTCGTTCTCATCTTCTTGTCTCGCGTAGTATATCGCATCTTTCACGGCGAAATATACCGAGTTCCCGAGTAAAAATGGTGGTTCACCGACGGCTTTGGAACTTTGCACAGCTCGCGGATTCTTGGAATCGTGTAATAAAGTGACGTTGAACTCCTCCGGAACGTCGTTGGCGGTTGGAATTTTATACGTGCCTGGTCCTCTCGTGAAATTTACGCCATCTTTAATCCATTTATGTCCGTTTTTCGAATCGCCGTACTTCAACTCTTCCAATAAAATCCAACCTAAACCTTGCGCAAACCCGCCTTCGACTTGGCCAATATCCAACGCCGGGTTGATCGAATCGCCAACATCCATGACAATATCAGTGCGCAAAACGTTCACATCGCCAGTCAAACAATCGACTTCGACTTCTGAACACGCCGCACCGTAAGTGTAGTAATTAAACGGTTCGCCTTTTCCTACGGACCAATCCCAGTTTAGATTTTTCGTGACATGCCAACCGTGCGCGGAGAGATCGATGCGTTGGAAATAGGCCGAGTTGACGATGTCTTTAAACGACGCGTCTTTAGCCATTTTCTCTCGAATTGGTTTCAAGCGTTCCATGATTTGCAAACACGCGTCCTCGGTGGCGTCGCCGTACATGTCCGAACTCGCCGAAGCAGCTGTCGGTGATGCGTTTGGTACTTTCTCCGTGCTCGTCTCGAGGACGTGAACATCTTCGAAACGAACGCCCAAGTTTTTCGCGGCGATTTGCGCCACTTTCGTAAACAAACCTTGTCCCATTTCGACACCGCCAATAGAGACACCAACGGTACCGTCTAAATAGACATTCACGAGTGCACCAGCTTGATTCAAAAACAAAGCGGTAAATGCGATGCCGAACTTGGCCGGCGTCGCGGCGAAGCCTCTCTTTTTGAATTTACTCGTCTGATTGAACGTTTCAACCGCTTTCCTTCGATCGGCAAAAGATGCTTCGCGCTTACATTTCAACTCTTCCCAGCAACTACGAACTTGACAGTCGATAAGCTTTTGTCCGAAATGCGTGAGGTCTCCTTCATGATACAGATGGTTTTCTCTCAAAGCATCAGGCGCGACGTTTAAATGTCGCGCGACGTCGTCCAAGACAGATTCTCCAATCATGATACCTTGCGGACCACCAAATCCTCGAAACGCTGTGTTTGAAGGTAAGTTTGTCTTGCAACAGTAACCTTCAACACGTAAGTTTGGAATGTTATACGCGGAATCTACGTGCAAGATTGCCCTATCGAGAACAGATGAACTTAAATCGAGCGAATTACCCGCATTGTTGTAAATTTTAACATCCAGCGCGAGTATCTTCTCACTCTTCACATCAAAAGCCACCTTCCAGTCGCCTCGGAAACTGTGCCGATGGCCGGTGATTTGCATGTCAACATCGCGGTCTAAAACTAAGGAGACTGGCCTACGCAAATGGTACGCCGGTACAGCAATTGCGACGTTCATGAATCCCGAGCGCGACTCTTTCCCTCCGAAACCGCCGCCTAAACGTTTCGCCTTACACGTGACTTTATTTCGAGAGAAGCCTAAACAGTCCGCGATGTACGCTTGGTGTTTCATCGGACACTGCGTGGACGAAATCGTGACTACCTCATCGTTGTCGGTAACTTCTACGACGCATGCGTTCGGTTCGAGGTAGAAGTGTTCTTGACCGCCGACTCGCGTTGATCCGGAGATGATTTTGATATTTTCTTCCTCGTTTGCAAAAATATCGTCGACGTTTCCGGAATGCAAAGCGTGTCCAAGAAAACCTCGCATGCCAATCATTTCGTCGGTGTAATATGATTTTTTCGCAATCGCGTCTTCGATGGATAAAATCGGTTCAAGAATCTCGTATTCGATTTTCACCGCGGCCGCGGCTCTCAACGCCAACGCTCTCGTTTCCGCGACGACGACACCGATGACTTGACCAACGCACGTGACGTATTCCGTGGCAAAAATCTCCTCGTCGTGTGCAATCGGGCCGATAATGTTGGTTCCATTTTTGGGAATATCTTTCGCGGAAAAGTATCCGAGCACGCCTGGGATACTTTCCACGGCGCTCGCGCTGTCCACCGAGAGAATCTTTCCGTGCGCGATGGTAGATAAAACCAAAGCGGCGTGCACGCACCCTTCAGGTTTCGCGGCGTCGTCGCAATAGATTGCTTCTCCAGACGCCTGTATATGCGCGGATTTATGCGCCAGAGGTTGTCCAACGACTTCACCGTTTGGCTTTTTCGTAAAATATTGCGCTCCAGAGACCACCGATTGTCGCTCGTTTCGTCCGAGAGAGGAAAGTTCGTTTTGTTGAAGTTCGTATATAGAAGAAGAAGAAGAACTGTCCACGACAGTTCTCAAATCGCTCACGCAGTGTAAGAAAAACTTAAACGCAAAGGATTTTGCGAGCGTGATTCGATATTGGGACATCCCTCCGGGTGCGCTCTCGTCCACAAAACATTCCTTCTCAATTGCGCTCATGAGAAAATCCAGCGTTTCTTTCGTCATGTGTTTCCCGACCATCCCGTTCGCCGTCTGTGAACAGAAGATTGTTTTGAAACTCAAGCCTCCGAAACCGAGAGAGAAATCTAAGCATTCACCAGTACTCGTGTTAAAAAGTGCTCGCGCGCCACACGTGACGATGGCGATATCGTCCTCGCGCCTGTGCGATTGTTTGTACTCGTGAAAATACTCTTTAGTCGTCGCCGCGGTAGTTCCGGTGTAGTCGGTATCGTTGAACGCTTTCAATTCGACTTGCTTTAAGATTTCGTCTGGTTTTAAATCGACTTTCCTATAAGCTAAGAAGAAATCTCTCGCTTTCACGTATCGATCCCCGCCTTTCTTGGACGTCACAACAAACATAGCGTCTAAAGCTAACCATATTGGGTTCAAATCTGAAATCGGCGACCCGGTTACGATGTTACCGCCGAGCGTGGAGACGTTTCGAATTTGCCTCCCGGCGAACCATTTCAATTGTTTGGAAATAGCTCGGAATCTTTCCACTTGAGAAGCTTCTTTGCCGCTACACGCGCGCTCCAAATCCGACAGAGAAATAGCCGCTCCAAAAACAGCTTCGCCGTTGTCGTAATTCATGCTAATTCTATCGAGTTCTTCGATCGTATTTCCAGAAACGTGAATGCGTCTCGGGTAAAGAGCTTTTTTAAACTTGATTTCAACGCCAATTTCCGTATTTCCGCAAACAATCTTAGACTCGTTTCCAGGATATGCGTCTCGCAAATCCAGTAACTCTTTCAAACTCGTCGGTCGGTGCCATTTCACGCCGTCGTTGTGCACGGAATCTGTAATCGCGTCTCCGCCGTGAAACGCGAGCGCGGCTAAAGGTCCGGTTCCTGCTTTCGCGCGTCGCTTTAATTCGATCGGAAACAATGGTTCTTTGATTGCAGCATTAGTAGTACCACCATTCGCTCCGTTTTCGACGTTTCTGCTGCTCGCATTCTCATCAGTCTTTTCACCGTCGCCGCCGCATCCGTTCGTGCACGGTTGCCCGGTGCTCGCGCATATAGGCACCGTCCCGTCTGAAACTTTCACGGATTTCTTAAACGCGTTCGATACGTCCCCATCGATAGTTTCTTGCGAATACACCTTATTCTCCACGAACGCGTCCACGAATCCTTTCAAAATAGGCCTGTATCCGGTGCATCTGCACAAGTTCCCGGACAACGCCTCCTCGATGTCGTGCGGCGATATCAACGCATTTTCAGCAGCGGTATTCTTGCTTCGCGCGTTTAACAACAACGCGTACATGGACATGACAAAACCGGGTGTACAAAACCCGCACTGCGACCCGTGCGCGTTCGCGATGGCCATCTGCACTGGATGCAAGCCATCCCTCGCGTTCCCGAGGCCTTCGATCGTAATCACGTGGTGTCCTTCGAACGCGTATATCGGCGCTAAACACGCGTTGACCGCTTTGTGCGCGTACGAAAATTGGTCCGTCTTTTTATCATACCCCGTGATTGAGGACGCGACGACGGTACACGCCCCGCACCCGCCTTCGCCGCACCCGAGTTTCGTCCCCGTGAAACGTAAATCGCGTAAAAACTCCAGCAAAGTGGTTTCCCCGATGCCGTCTCGTAACTCGTATCGTTTTCCGTTCACGTATATCGCCGGACTTTCAGATGAAGAAGACATACTGTTATTACGTGTGTCTGTGTGTGTGTATACTTCGCCTAAATACTGTGATGTATGTGATACTAATAACAACAACACACTTCTTAAAGCTTACGAAACCTTCTTTTCCGCAATTCGAGGAGACTCTGTTGAATTCTAACAACCTTGAAAGGACACACTTTTTTTTCTAACGACCCCGACCAAAAATTTAAAAAACCCTAAATAACAAGTGAGCAACATTTTTTTTTGTCGAGGTGGCACCCTCTGGACCTTGACTGAGACGTCCGTCTTCTCGTTTTGGATATCATTTTGTCATCATCATCATCATCACTTTTCTAACGCTCTTCTACACATCTCTTTAGTCAACGACAACTACTAAAAAAAGTAAATATAATAAGTAAAAATGGCGACGAGACAATGCTCCAAACGCCTCTCGTCCGCGATGATGATGCGTTCGCGATTTAATACTGCTTCTTTAGAAAGCAGTTCAAGCATCGTCGGGACGATTGGACGAACGAGTAATCATCCACTCGTCGGCTCGCAACAAAAGAGACACTACGCGGACGACTCGAACTTGAAAAAGACCGTTCTCTATGATTTTCACGTGAAACACGGAGGTAAAATGGTCGAGTTTGCCGGGTTTTCGATGCCGATTCAGTACAAGGATTCCATCATGGAAGCGACGCAACACTGCCGAACGAAAGCGAGTTTGTTTGACGTGTCCCACATGCTCGGGTCGTCGTTTAAAGGGAAAGACGCGGTGAAGTTTGTGGAATCGATTACGGTCGCGGACGTTAAAGGTTTGGCCGACGGGACTGGGACCTTATCCGTGGTGACTAACGACGACGGTGGGATCATCGACGATACCGTGGTCACGAAAGTGAACGACGAGTGGATTTACGTCGTCTTGAACGCCGGGTGCGCGGATAAAGACAAGGCGCACATCAACAAACACTTGGCGAAATTCGATGGCGATTGCAAATTCATCGAGCACTCGGACAGAAGTTTGTTCGCGTTGCAAGGACCGAAGGCGATGGAAACGTTGCAAAAGCTCACCGACGCGGATTTGAGCAAGTTGTACTTTGGCATGTTCAAAGAGATGACGGTGTCCGGACAACCGTGCTGGGTGACGAGAACCGGTTACACCGGCGAGGATGGTTTTGAAATCTCCGTCCCGGTCCCGGGAACGTTGAAATTGGTCGAAGACTTGGTCGGCGACGCAAACGTTCGTTTGTGTGGTTTAGGCGCCAGAGATTCTTTGCGTTTGGAAGCCGGTTTGTGCTTGTACGGCAACGATTTGAGCGAAGAGACGACGCCGCCGGAAGCCGGTTTGACGTGGACCATCGGTAAAGCGAGAAGAGACACGTTTTCCTTTCCGGGTGGCGAAAGAATCCGCAAGCAAATTGAAGAGGGTGTCCCGCAAAGAAGAGTCGGGTTTGAGTTCTTGGAAAAAGGCGCGCCGGCGAGACAACACTCCAAAATCTTAGACATGGACGGCAAGGAAGTCGGCGAGATTTCCAGCGGCGGCTTTTCCCCGGTGTTGGGGAAGAACATCGCCATGGGTTACGTCCCGAAAGCGTTGGCCAAAGCCGGCACTGAAGTGCAAGTCGAAACCAGAGGCAAAAAGACGAAAGCAGTCGTGAAGAAGATGCCGTTCGTCAACACGACGTATTACAAACCGTAATAAAAAGATCTCGATGAAGAAGACGAAGACGAAGACGAAGAAAGAGAGAAAAGCGACAAAAAGAGTTTTTCGCCAAGAGCGCTCGCTTTCTTCTTTTCGTCATATCACCACTGCTTTTACTGTTCTTGTTGTTGTATTCACATCCTTTGTTTCTACCACTACTCATTTTACTCCTTTTACTATGACTATCACTCCTACTGCTCCTACTACTATCATCATCATCAACAACAACACCGTGGGTGCTCAAATTGCCGATTTCAAAGCAATCAGAAGATCGGTAGCTATTTAA
>Ga0209309_10001916_pt1 | contig 19820 bp, 20 predicted proteins | sample COGITO_mtgs_1204_2_FD_184807 | JGI IMG/M metagenome (GOLD analysis project Ga0209309, IMG submission 184807) | Pelagic marine microbial communities from North Sea - COGITO_mtgs_120412 (SPAdes) (version 2) | ecosystem: Environmental > Aquatic > Marine > Epipelagic ... | reverse complement strand
AACAAAAAAATAACAAACCAAATATGTATTGGTTTGACACAAATCCTGATTTCTTTATAAAAACACATTATCCCGAAAACATAAAATGGAGCCTTACTTACAATCCTATTTCTCAAAGTGAGTTTGAAAAGCTTCCGTCGATATAAAAGTATGAGCTATCTATAAACAAAAAACCCTTAGCTTAAAATAAGCTAAGGGTTTTTTAAAGTTATGTATAACGTTTACTTACGCTTCTGCACTAGGTACAATAGAAACGTACGATTTGTTATTTCTCTTCTTGGTAAATTTTACAACACCATCTACTTGTGCGTGTAATGTATAATCCTTACCGGCATATACATTATCGGCTGGGTGATGCTCCATACCACGTTGTCTTATAATGATATTTCCTGCAATGGCAGCTTGACCACCATAAATCTTAACACCTAAGCGTTTCGATTCTGATTCTCTACCGTTTTTGGAACTACCAACACCTTTTTTGTGAGCCATGGTTAAAAATTTTTGTGATTATTATTTATTTTTCAATAATGCTTTAGCTTGTTTTACCCACTCTTCAGATTCTATCTTTTCGCGAGTAACACCATCTATAGCTGAAAGCTCATCTCTATCGGCTGCTTTCAATTTACTGATTTGTTCGTAGGTATAAATGCCTACTTCGTTTAATCTTTTTTCATAAGCAGGTCCAATTCCGTTGATCTCTTTAAGATCATCAGCATCAGCTTTTACTGCAGTACCAATACTGTGAAGCACTTTATCGATATCCATTTCGATATCGCTATCCTCAGCTCGGTGTTCTGCACGTGTTACCAAGTTATCACTTACCTCTTCTTCTTTTTTAGCTTTAGGGGCAGCTTTTTTTGGTTCTGCTTTTTTAGTTTCAGCTTTCGCTTTTACTGGAGTTTCTTTTTTAGTTTCTTCTTTTTTAGCAGAAGATTTCTTTTTAGATCCAGATGAAGCAATGCTTTCAATTACGATTTCAGAAAGGGCTTGTCTGTGACCGTTTTTTACACGGTAACCTTTTCTACGTTTCTTTTTGAAAACTATTACTTTGTCACCTTTAAGGTGCCTTAGGACTTTTGCTCCAATAAGAGCTCCGTCTATAGCCGGGGCGCCAACAGTAACATTGTCTCCGTCACCAATAAGAAGAACGTTGTCAAAATCAACTTTCTTTCCTTCTTCTGTGGCTAAACGGTTAACAAAGACTTTTTGGTCTTTCGCAACTTTAAATTGCTGCCCTGCTATCTCTACAATTGCGTACATAGCGTATCGTTTATGATATTAATTTATTTAAAGCTTTTCACTATAAAAAGCCCGCCTATTTTTAAGGCGGGTGCAAATATAATTCTAATAATTTAAATCTACAACCTGTTTTATGAGTAATTTACATGGTATTTCGTTTACCCTCAGGGGTGTTCCAAGAGTCTTTTAAAAGCTGCATAAATGCCAAGGTAAGTACTAAAGAGGTAGTAATTCCCATCATAACAATTGAAATTATTAAAATCAGCGTTCCTTTATTAAAGTTTAAATTCCACGAATCCAGTATATGATGGGCAAATTCCGTATCAAGTTCAAAAATATAGAGCGCCATAAAAATAGTGAAAATTACGGTGGCTAGTATCCCACATCGAAAACCAACCTCGAAGCCTTTTTCGTATTGAAATTTCGTGGCTTCGGCTTTATATTTTTTTATGGCCAATAAAATCCCTGCTCCATAAATTACACCGTTGGCTGCACTTAAAACAGGGTATTGATGCAACCCAAATAATTTTAGTAATAAGAAATAAACTATTAATACAACTGCGATCAGGACGCCGTACCGTGAATAAATTTTAAACATAATAGTTGGTTTTTGATTTAAAGCTACTGAAAGTTACAAAATATTCCTCTAAAGAGTTTGTTAACTTTTCCTTGAAAGTAGTACACCAACTAAAATAACTGCTGCTGCAAACAACTGAAACCAGCTAAATTGCTCTCCATCTAGCACACCCCAAAGTAAAGCAATAATAGGAATTGTATAGGTTACTGAAGAAGCAAAAACTGGGGTGCTCATCTGCACCAAACTATTAAACAACACTTTTGCCAAACCAGTACCAACAACTGCCAAAATTAATAAATATCCCAGGGAAGGATATAATTTTTCAGACTGAAAAGTAGCTTCAGAAAAAAATCCCGAACTAGCCAATACAATAATCGCTGGTATGATAATTACTGAAAATTGCCCTGCTGTGATAGCTAAGGCGGGAACATTTTGAAGGTACCGTTTTATAATATTTACATTGCAAGCATAACACACCGAAGCGCAAAGGATTAATCCTGCAAACCAATAATTTTGATTGGGATTTACCTCACTACCGCTCCAAATAAGCAAAAAACTTCCTAAAAGCCCTACTATAACACCTATCAATTGATTTCTGGTAAAACCAATACTGAATGCAAGCGCTCCTAAAAGAAGTGTCATTATAGGTGTAGTTGAATTTAAAACGGAAGCAATGGCGCTATCAATTTCCGTTTCGGCAAAGGCAAAAAGAAAAGCGGGGATAAAGGTTCCTAAAAAACCAGAAACAGCAATCCATTTCCATTCTTGCTTTTTTATGGTTTTTAGTTTTCTGAAGCCAATTAGCAACAAAAAAATAGCAGCAAATAAAGAACGAAGCGCGCCCAACTGAAGTGGCGTAAGACCTATTAATGCTTTCTTTATAAGAATAAATGAGCTACCCCATACCACGGAGAGAATAGCCAAATAAATCCATTTTTTATCAATGCCTTTCATGCTTCAAATTTGAAGCGGCAAAGGTCGGGAATTGGATTGGAAATTTGGGCTTTGAGAACAGTGGATTTTTTATTGAAAAAAGTTTAAATAATAAGAAGTAATGAGATTTTAAACTTTTCTTTTGCCAAGGTCTCTTGCAGCATGATGAACAGTTAGAATATCAAGTCGAGTTTCTGTAACAACTTTATAAATAATTCGATAATTTCCTTCAACAACTTCTCGAATATTCCGTTTGTCAATTTCGGCTACTACTTTTCCTGAATAAATTTGAGATTTTAAAACTTGTGTTCGTTGCCTAATTCTATTAACTTGAAGCTTAGCGTATCTTTTTGAGTCTTTTGAAATGTACTCTAGAATATCTTTTAAGTCATTCTTCGCCTGAACGGTCCAATTTATTTCAACCAAGTATCAACCTCTTTATCAAGTTCGTTTTCTGAAATAACATCCCCGTTTTCAGACTGAAGGTTTCCTTTTTCAATTTTTTCAACTAAAATCAACCGTTCCACCAAATCATCTATTGAAAAATGTTCTGGGAAATTTTCTATGTGTTCTTTTAATTTCGTTTTGGTCAACATATCAACTCTTTTACAGTTATAAATATACGATTTTTTCTTGACAGGTTTTTGCTTTTGATTTATTAATTACAGCTACTGTATAACCTAAATCTGCGAACCTTTAGAGCTAAGTAATGAAACTTTTACTAGTATTTATAGAACACGCCACTATATTATAAGCGGCTTTTTATTCCGTTTCTTTTAAATGCTTAATATAGTTATTTAAAAGTCCTTTTATTTGTTCCGCTGCTACTGGATTTGCTGAATGAACTTTAAATTTTAAATCACGTAAATCGAGTCCAGAATCATAGACCAACCATTTGGCAGCAGCCAATCCATCGGGTGCTACTTTCCCATCATCACTTAGTCCTAAGTCATTGTCAAAACTTATAAAACCTGGAAGTCCGTTCTTTTCAATATAGTTTACAAACGCATCATAGGTGCGTACAATATTAAATTCAGATTCCATTGATGTGTCATACACCATATTTACAGTCCGAATATCATCTAAAAACAGCTTCTTCATTTTTTAAATTCTGATTTGTATCTATTTTATAAACTCATTGCTAAGGCGCTAAATACATTAACATTTCTATCGGAAATTTTCCCGTTATAGTGTATAGAACAGTATTATAATCTCCTTTTCCCAACCGTAGATATTTTCCGTCCCACGTGTATAACACCGTTTTGTAATCTCCTTTGCCTTGTCTAACATACTTTCCATCCCATGTATAAATAACGTTGTTGTAGTCGCCCTTCCCTTGTCTTAAATATTTACCGTCCCAAGTGCTTAAAACCGTTTTGTAATCTCCTTTTCCTTGTCTAATATAGTTTTCATCCAACGTGTAAAGAACCGTTTTGTAGTTTCCCTTGCCTTGTCTCAAATATTTTCCATCCCAAGTATAGAGGACTTTCTTATAATCCCCTTTTCCTTCTCTTACATAGGATTGAGCTGTTAATGCAAGTGAAAAGAGAAGCGTTATAGTTAAGAGGGTTATTTTCATTTTTGAAATGGAATAGTACAAATGTGAGTTATTTTAGGTGAAAATAGTTACGGTTTTCCACAGTCGTAGATTTTTAAACTTAAATCACTATTTTTCCATTGCTTCTAACGTTACTACCTGATCAACCCAATCAAATTTATTGTTTAAATTATAATCGGGCTTTAGCCCTACATATTCATACTTGCTCAATCTACTATTTTTATGTTTGGTTGATAAAACAACGTTAAACCCTAAACAGTTTGTTTTTGCAGAAAAAGCGTGATTTCCATAGCCATATTCTAACATCCCTCTTGAGTTTTCCCCGACCAAAAAAGTTCGTTCATCTTCTTTTAATTCCAACGCGGTTAATTCTGCAGCACTTGCAGTCTTGAAATTAATCAACACATATATTTTTTGGATAGCCTCATTTCTTTTTAAGAATTTCAATAATGATTCTGCCTGTTTAACGGAACCTCCCCCATTATTTCTTAAATCTATTATCAAATTATCTTTGGTCAGTTTATCTAAGTTAGTATCATAAAAATGATCTGCTTCTTTAATTAATTTATTTGTTCTTTTTAAGGTTTTTATGCCAACATAATCAAAAAAAGAGTTTACAGACTTGTAGGTAAAATTATTTTTATGGTTTTTGTTGAAAAAATAGTTATTATCCTTGTTCCAGAATGTTGAATGAATTCTACCCGCTACAATTTTTACATCTTTTTGATAGAAGAGTAGCCCGTTTTTATAATATTCAAAAAGCTCAAATTTTCCATTGAGCTTTTTATTGATACGTAACCTAATCTTTCCTTTTACCCATTCATCGGAATTGGATTTTAAAGTAATTCCAAACCAAACACTATCATTTTCTTTTTTCACTACAATCTTATCACTTCCTGCAAAATATACTCCTGAAATTTTATCATTGGTTTTTTGAGTAGTGTCAACCCTTTTTGAATAGCTAGGAACATTTGAAGATATTTTATCGGGCACGAAATAAATTTCGTTATGCCGGTCGTTGATAAATGAAATGTATTTCTGCAAATAACCAACGCAAAAAAAGTTGCTTAAACTATCCTTTACTATTTCTTGCTTTATTTGTTCTTTCCAGTTTTTTAAATCTGTTTGCCTATTGGCTCTTCTTATTTGGATTTTATAGCTTTTTGCGTTTTCAATCAGCTTAGAAGCGTTATTTAGTTCGTCAAGGCACTTGCAGTTTTTTTCTTGACTAAAAAGAAGGTTTACACCAAGAAAAAATAAGAGTGTCAGATAAATTGTCTTCATATTGATATTTCGATGGTTTTTAATAATTGAAATATAAAACAATTATTAAATAATCACCCAAAAAGAAGTAAAGCTTTGCAGCCTCCAACCCATAAACTCATCTATTTCCACTCCATCGTTTCCATCAACACGCGAATGTCTTCCCGAAGATACATCACTGCCGGATAAATGGAATCGAAATTTGGTTTGGCCTTAAAATATAAGGAACCGGTGATAAAATGATTTACGCTATCGGTAACATAAAACTGCGATTGGGTGGCGGCGTTGCCATCAATCATATAAAACATACCGTATACATTGCGGATAGAATCTACCCTAGGTTGTTCCAGAATGCTATTGGCTTTAATAGTATGATCGTAGGTAAGTTTTTGCGCATCGTACAACAACGAGTCGATATTATGGTTTTTCACCGACTGGTAGGTAAGATAAACGGTGGCTTTCATATCTGGATAAACTAGGTCCAGGTTACAGCCACGAGTAGCATCTAATGTAGCATTGGTATTCATTTTAAAAGAAAACGGACAGTCAACTGCTATTTCTTTATACTTGTTTTTTGGATACTCTAACCGAAGTTTCGCGGCGGGCTTTACAACGACCTCTTCATTACAAGCCAGTATAATAAAACAAAAGAAAAGAGCTGCTAAAAACTTCATATAGTAATGGAAAGTTTAATTTGTTTAATACGTTTGTTTTCGAATGCTTCAATAGTAAACGAATAACTATGGAAGATTATTATTTCATTTTTCTTCGGAAAGCCTTTTGAAATTTCCAATAAAAAACCAGCAAGCGTTTCTGCCTCTCCTTTTTCAGATTCAAATATTTGTGGATCTTCCAAGCCGATTACTTTGTAAAAATCTTTTAACGGTGTTTTTCCTTCAAAAACATAATTATTTTCATCCAGTTTTGAAAAAATAAGGTCTTCATCATCAAACTCATCGCTTATTTCGCCTACAATTTCTTCAATAATATCTTCCAAAGAAATCAATCCACTGGTACCACCATACTCATCTACCACAATGGCGAGATGCATTTTCATTTCTTTAAACTCGTTGAGCAAATCGTCCAGTTTTTTGTTTTCTGGAACAAAATAAGCTTCGCGTTTTAGCGTTTTCCAGTCCAATGTTTTCCTATCTATATACGGCATCAAATCTTTTACATATAAAATACCCGTAATATTATCGATGCTATCTTTATAAACAGGAATTCGAGAGTATCCATTCTCTATTATATGAGGCATTATTTCCTTGTAGGGCACATCTTCATTGAGTGCGAAAATATCCATCCGCGGTTTCATAACCTGTTTGGTATCGGTATTTCCAAAGGTGACAATCCCTTTCAATATTTTTTGCTCTTCGCGGGTGGTATCTGCTTGATTAGTTAGTTCTAAAGCCTGCGACAGCTGATCTACACTAATATTTGCTTTTTGTTTCCCGAAACGATTATGGATGTATATGGTAGTACTTCGCATAGGTAAACTAAGCGGGGAAAATAATGTATCCAGCACTTGCAACGGATACGCCATAAGCAATGCAAAACTCACTTTGTTTCGGCTTGCATATATTTTTGGCAAAATTTCACCAAACAATAAAATTAAAAAGGTTGCAACTCCAATTTTCAAAATAAGCAACAGACTCAATTGAAAAAAGTAGAGGTTTATCGTATAATCAATACCGCTAAACCAACTATCGCTTAAGGATTCAAACAACAAAACAATAGCAATATTTATCAGGTTATTCGCGATCAAGATGGTCGCCAATAATTTTTTGGGACGATTTAATAAACTTTGGACAATCTCCAGTTTTTTTGAAGCTGTGTTGTTCTCTTCTGCATCAAAATCAGTTGGGCTTAGCGAGAAAAAAGCTACTTCTGCACCAGATACCAATGCCGAACAAAACAGTAAAACCACAAGTGTGACAATACCGGGTATTTCAGTATAACTTAGTAATGCATTAATAAACAAACTCGGGGGTTCCGGATCCAAAATTATATGTTAGATTAAACTTGAAAGGGTGTACTTGCCTATTTTTCCTTAAAAAGGAAGGTCATCTTCTTCTTCACCCGTAGGTTGCTGAGATTGTTGCGGCTGACTTTTAGGCTGTTGACCCGCATTGCTGTTATTTGAACTGCTTGAACTGCCTTGAGGCATAGATCCATCGCCAGATTCGTTTTTAGGACTTAAAAACGTAAAATCTGTACATTGCACTTCGGTACTATAGCGATCATTTCCACTATCATCTTGCCATTTACGGGTTTTTATACGCCCTTCTATATATACTTTATCTCCTTTTTTAAGATATTTTTCGCAGATTTCGGCTCCTTTGTTTCGCACGACAACATTATGCCATTCGGTATTAGAAACACGCTCGCCGGTTGTACGGTTGGTGTATGTTTCATTAGTCGCCAACGGAAAACGCCCAATGCTTCCGCCGCCTTCAAAATAATGCATTTTCACTTCATCGCCCGTGTGCCCAATTAGCATCACTTTATTTAATGTTCCACTCATAATTATCGTATTAATTTACAAAGGTATGTATAGTTTTAAAGATAGCGAATTTTTCAGTTTTTAAAAGCCGAAAAGTTTGAAATAAAATTTTCAATCAGAACCGGAACTGCATACTCTTGTATTTCAGAAAAGAAAATTCCTCTCTTTTTTATTTCTGAAACTTCTACAATCCAAAACCGCGTAAAAAGATGCTGATGTGATAATTTATGTACTACTGAAGTTTCATTGTATAACGAAATAGAATCTATAGCCATTTCTTCTGAAAAGGTTTCAAAATCGGGTAACTGTTTTAATTCACTTTCTGAAACCTCCTTCTTACTTTCAACTAAAGGAAACTCATATAGTTGTTGCCAAATTCCTTTTCCAGTTCGTTGGTTAATTATAGTTTTTTCATCTTCGGAAAATACTACCATATAATTAAAGTAACGTTTTCTTACTGTATTCTTTTTTAGTTTCACCGGTAATGTTGAAACCAATTCCTTTTTATAAGCTTCGCAACCGTCATTAAGGATACAAGCTTCACATTTGGGGTTTTGAGGCACGCAATACCGGGCTCCAAACTCCATAAGCGCTTGATTATAGGTTCCGGGCTGTTCGGCATCAATTAATTGTTGTGCTAATTGCTTAAACTCTTTTTTTCCGGCAGTACTATTTATAGGGGTAGCGATTCCAAAAACACGCGACAATACACGATATACATTGCCATCAACAACCGCTTCTGCTTCATTAAAACAAATAGACGCAATCGCACTAGCGGTATAATCACCAACTCCTTTCAGTTGCAAAAGGCCTTCATAGGTTGTAGGAAATTCTCCGTTTAATGTTTCTGAAACATATTGTGCAGACGCATGTAAGTTTCGAGCACGCGAATAATATCCTAATCCTTGCCATAGTTTCAATACTTTTTCCTGAGGCGCTGCAGCAAGGTCAAAAACTGTAGGAAATGCATCAACAAAAGCTAAATAATATGGTAAACCTTGTGCCACTCGGGTTTGTTGAAGAATAATTTCACTCAACCAAACACGGTATGGATCCTGAGTTTTTCGCCACGGCAATTCTCGTTTGTTTTCTAAGTACCACGGTATTAGTTTATTACTAAAAAAAGTTGTATTTTCAGGCATCTGGCAAAAATAGGGTTTATCTGTTTATATTTTAACGGATTAAGGTTTGAGTATTTGATTATAAAATTGTTATATTTGCCCTCTTGAAAAAAATAAACCTAAATAAAAATTTATAATAATGACGAAAGCAGATATTGTAGCGAAAATCTCAGAAAAGGAAGGAATGGAAAAAGCTGACGTTCAGGCAGTGATTGAGACTTTTATGAGTGAAGTTAAAAACACCCTTGAAAGTGGTGACAATGTATATCTAAGAGGTTTTGGAAGTTTTATCATTAAGAAAAGAGCTGAAAAAACTGGTAGAAACATCTCTAAAAACACAACAATCAAGATTCCAGCACACAACATTCCTGCTTTTAAACCAGCAAAAGTATTTGTCGAAGGTGTAAAAACCAATGTGGAAGTAAAATAATATAATAACACAAAAAACAAGCTTAATATGCCAAGTGGTAAAAAAAGAAAAAGACATAAGGTAGCGACACACAAGCGTAAGAAAAGAAGACGCGCTAATCGCCACAAAAAGAAAAAGTAGTTTCGAACTACTTTTTTCATTTAAAGACCTTTCATTTTGTTGCTTTAAATTTAAAGCAACAAAATGAAATAAAGAAATTTAAAACGTTCTTTGAAAATGAAATTACAGGGTTTGCTTACCTTAAAAGCCGTGTGATTTCGACGGGTTATTTCGGATATTAAATTCGGAATACAAAAAAACCTGTGATAAAATATTGTTTAATCCATCCCGGAACCCCAATTGTATAGGGGCGGGATAAAAATTAATTACAAGTGAACTACGAATTATTTATTAGATCCAGTTCACAAGAAGTTGATTTTGCCCTTTTAAAAGATGGAAAACTATTAGAATTACACAAAGAAGAAGAGGACAATAAGTTTTCGGTAGGTGATGTGTTTATCGCCAAAGTACGGAAAACAGTTCCTGGTCTTAACGCAGCCTTCGTTAATGTTGGCTACGAAAAAGATGCATTTTTGCATTATCACGACTTGGGACCGAAGGTCACTTCTCTTTTGAAATTCGTAAAACGTGTAAGCACAGGTAAACTTAAAGACTATTCTTTAAAGGATTTCCCTTTTGAAAAAGAGATTGATAAAAACGGCGGCATTAACAATGCCTTAAAGTCTAATCAATCTATTCTGGTACAAATTGTAAAAGAACCTATATCCACTAAAGGCCCGCGGATAAGCTCAGAGCTTTCCATTGCAGGCCGGTATATAGTATTGGTTCCCTTTTCAGACCGTGTTTCTATTTCACAAAAAATAGAAAGCAAGGATGAAAAAGAAAGGCTAAAACGCCTGGTAACCAGTATAAAACCCAAAGGATTTGGTGTAATTATACGTACTGTAGCAGAAGGCAAAAAAGTAGCAGAACTGGATGGAGATTTACAAAATCTCATGGATCGCTGGACAGCGATGTGTAAAAAGCTACGGGGAGCGCACCACCCCAGCAAGGTGCTAAGCGAGTTAAACCGAGGAGCTTCTATTATTCGAGATGTATTTAACGACGATTTTTCGGCCATACATATTGATGATGAAACCCTTTACTTGCAAATAAAAGATTATGTGCAGCAAATTGCACCTGACAAAGAGAATATTGTCAAATTATACGACTCAAAAGTACCGATGTATGAAAAATTCGGTATTGAGCGTCAAATAAAGACGTCCTTCGGAAAAACTGTTTCCAGCAGTAAAGGAACTTATTTGGTTATAGAACACACGGAAGCCATGCACGTAATAGACGTGAATAGTGGTAACCGCAGTAATAAATCTAAAAACCAAGAAGACACTGCTCTGGAAGTAAATTTAATAGCAGCAACCGAAGTGGCTAGACAACTACGCCTACGGGATATGGGAGGTATTATTGTGGTAGATTTCATTGATATGGGACAAGCCAACAATCGCAAAAAACTCTACAATCATCTTCGTGATGAAATGAAAATAGATAGAGCTAAGCATAAAATACTACCCCCAAGTAAATTTGGATTAATCCAAATTACGCGCCAACGTGTTCGTCCAGAGATGAACATAAAAACGAGCGAAGATGCTCCCGGCGGTGAAAGTGGTGAGATTGAAGCTCCCATAGTTGTAGTAAATAAAATTACCGAAGACCTTAAAAAACTCTTCAACAAGAACCATAAAAAGATGACTTTAAACACGCATCCTTTTATAGCAGCCTTCTTAATAAAAGGCTTTCCATCTGTGCGAACCAAATGGTTTATGGAGCACAAAAAATGGGTAAAAATTCAACCAAGAGATGCTTACACGTATCTGGAATATCATTTTTACGATAAAGACGGAGAAATGATTAAATAAATCCACTAAAAACCCTTTCAATTTGAGAGGGTTTTTTTTTGCGCTTACTTTAAATTCCTCCCTTATTTATTTATTCTGAAAAAGTATCCTTATTTTTCACATGTGAACACCGTAAAAACATATACCGTAGAAGAAGCTTACTTCGACAAGCTCAGTAACCTACAAATTATTTGTCTCTATAACTATATTTATGCAATCAATTAAAACCTACACAGTAGATGAAGCTAGGGCAAAACTTGAAAATTATTGTGCCTACCAAGAGCGTTGCCATAAGGAAGTAGAGCAAAAATTGAGGGATATGCGTATGATTCCTGAAGCCGTTGAGCTCATTATCCAGCATTTGCTACAACATAACTTTTTAAACGAAACCCGTTTTGCACAAGCGTTTGCCCGTGGAAAATTTAAAACCAAAAAGTGGGGCAAACAACGGATTATCCGCGAATTAAAATTCCGGTATATTTCGGCATATAACATTAAAAAGGCACTACAAGAAATCCCAGAAACGGAGTATTATAAAACCTTTCACGAACTCGCTGAAAAACGAATGAAACAATTGGACAGTGAAACAAATCTTCAGAAAAAAAGAAAAAAGCTAGCCGATTACCTGTTTTACCGAGGTTGGGAAAGCAATTTAGTATATGAAAAAGTACGAGAAATAACCTAATTTAAAAACCGACATAGCGACCCTTTCTGTTTAGGCTTTTTAATTCCCTTTATTTCTTAAGTAGTTTGCGGTACTATACGCTCAATTCATTTTCCTTATACTCCTTAATTATTTCTGTAGCCTCATCAATATCATCACAGCACAAGACAATCAGTGAATCTTTCTTGGCGTTCTCCATAGCGTGCCGTAACGCCTTTTCTTCGGAAGGAATTACACTTATTTTTACACTTTTTCTTTCTTTTGCAATTCCCTCTTTAATTAAACCTATCAACCGTTCTTCGGTCTGGCCACGCAAATTTTTATCTACACGAATAATCACCTCGTCAAACATCTGCGCTACCATATAGCCAAGCATTCTGTTATCCTCATCCCGGCGATCACCAATAGCAGCAATAATCCCCACCTTTTTCGAAGCTCTCAAAGAGTCCGTGAACTGTTTTAGAGCTTTTAAACCGGCGTGGTTATGAGCATAATCAAGTAACACATCAAATTCTTTTAAATGATACATATTTAATCTTCCAGGCGTTTGTGCTGCCGAAGGTATAAATGTTTGCAGTGCGGCTTTTATGTCCTCTATGGCAAATCCACGTACCGAAGCAGCCAAAATAGCAGGTAAAATATTTTGAACCATAAAAAGGGCTTTACCGCCATGCGTTAGTGGGATGGTAATTGCCTTTGTAATACGCGTACGTACCGTTCCGTGGTATAAGGTAACATAGCCATTTTCATAAACCGCAGTCATTCCTCCTTGTTGTCGGTGTTTAGCTATACGTTCACTATCCGCTTCCATCGAAAATAGCGCCAGTTTACAAGTAATTTTATCTTTCATCGCATATACTAAGTCATCATCGGCATTTAAAATGGCAAATCCTTCATCAAATACTGTTTCTGGTACCACGCTTTTAGCTCTAGCAAGTTGTTCAATTGAATGAATACCCTTTAAACCCAAATGATCCGGACTTACATTGGTAACTATTCCAACATCACAATTAGAAAATCCCAAACCAGATCTAAGCAAACCTCCACGGGCACATTCCAGAACGGCAAAATTTACAGTAGGATCTTTAAGAACGAACTCAGTACTCACAGGACCGGTACAATCTCCTTTCATTAACAGCTGGTTTTGAATATACGCACCATCACTGGTGGTATATCCTACCCGACATCCGCTCATTTTGGCAATATGAGCAATTAAGCGCGTGGTGGTTGTTTTTCCATTGGTCCCGGTAACAGCTACAATGGGTATTCGACCTTGATTGTCTTTATTCGGGAACAGTTTATCAACCACTGGTGCAGCAACGTTTCTGGCTTCACCAATTGTGGGAGCCAAATGCATTCGAAAGCCGGGAGCTGCATTTACTTCCAGCACAGCGCCTCCAGTTTTTTCGAGAGGTTTGGCAATATCTGTTGTCATGATATCAATGCCACAAATATCTAAACCTATAATTCTAGATATACGTTCTGCCATCACAACATTGGTTGGGTGTATTAAATTGGTAATATCTTCAGCCGTACCACCCGTACTCAGGTTTGCAGTGTCTTTCAGTATCAGTACCTCATCTTTTGGAAGTACATCACTCAATGTATATCCTTTTTTGGCTATCAACCTTTTGGTAAGTTCATTTACAGATATGTAGGTAAGTACATTTTCGTGACCATAGCCCCGTCTGGGATCGCTATTAACCTGTTTTATTAATTGATTTATTTTCAATTTTCCATCGCCAATCACATGAGCTGGAGTCCTTTTTGCACCTGCCACCAACGTATTGTTAATCACCAATAGACGATAATCGTCTCCTTTTATATACCGTTCAACTATGACCTTATATGAAATTTTCTGAGCTTCTTTAAAGGCTTTCAACGCGATTTCAAGATCACCTATATCTACAGTAATCCCACGGCCATGATTCCCGTCAACCGGTTTAATAACCAAGGGATAGCCCAAATGCTCACATTGCTCCTGAAGTTCAGTAGCGTTAACCACAATCGAACCTTTGGGTACACGTACTTGAGCTTGTTCTAACATATATTTGGTATCTTCTTTATTACAAGCTAGCTCTACAGCTATATTGCTGGTCTCACTTGTGACAGTAGCTTGAATCCTTTTTTGGGAAGCACCGTAACCTAACTGACATAACATGTCTTTGTTTAACCGCATCCATGGGATTCCTCTTGTCACCGCCTCTTCGATTATTGAAGCTGTACTAGGCCCCAAGCGTACCTCTTCCCGAATTTCCCGCATTTTTTGGATATCCTTTTCAAGCTCGTAATCTTTTGAGGCAATAAGCGCCTCGCAAATTCGTACGGAAGCTTCAGCTGCATAGCGTCCAACTTCTTCTTCAATATATGAAAAAACGACATTATAAACTCCCTCTTCCCCGTAACCTCGTGTTCTACCAAACCCAGTATCCATCCCTGCAAGGGTTTGTATTTCCAAAGCAATATGCTCAATAATATGCCCCATCCAAGTTCCGTCATCTATGCGTAGAAAAAAACCTCCTTCACACCCTTCTGAACAATGATGGGAGTGAAGACTAGGAAGCAGATTTTTTAAGCGTTCGCCAAAACCATCAATGGTGTCGCTAGGACGCGTTTCCATTTCTTCCAGATCTAAAACCATCACAATTAATTTATGCCGCCTGATTGACCAAAAATTTGGTCCTCGCATCGTGTTAATCTCCCTTATTTTCATAAATTTTTTTTATATCAAAATTTGTCTTCATAAATTTACAATATTATTAGCTGTAAAAATCAATTGTAAAGAAGAAAAAACCTTACATTTTATAGACACTGTAGTTGATTTTTTCAATCTTTTTTTACCGTTAAATTTAAAGAGGGAACTTCGTCTTAAAACCCGTCTAGACCATTCGGTTTAATTAATTCCTCTCCTGATTATTTCAAGATATTTTCTTTTCAAATGGTGGGTAATTAGCGTACTTTAGCAATTAAACTAGCGTTTATGAATCCAAAAGGAACATTGATTATTATAGGTGGCAACGAAGACAAAGGGATTGAAACCAGTGAACAAAATCACCTTGAGTTTATAGAGCAAAGTATTTTAGCTCATGTAGTAAGAGAAAGTGGCGGTACAGATGCAAATATTGTTATTATCCCTACGGCTTCTCGTATACCAGATCAAGTGGCTGAAAATTATCTGGAAGCTTTTGGGAGTTTAGGGTGCAAGAACCTGAGTGTTGTAGACATTCGTAAACGGCAAGATTCGGACAACCCAGAATACATTGAACTCGTTAAAAATGCGCATTGCATCATGTTTTCTGGGGGAAATCAGTCTAAAATTACTCAAAAAATAGGAGGAACAGGTTTACATCAATTATTACTTGAACGCTATAAAAATGAAAAGTTAGTTATTGCCGGAACTAGTGCCGGTGCCATGTGCATGTCCAATGAAATGATTACTGGAGGTGGTGTAAAGGAGTTCTTCAATAAAGGTTCTGTAAAGATGAACGAAGGCCTTAACCTTATACCCGATTTAATTATCGATAGCCATTTTATCCGTCGGGGTCGTTTTGGGCGTTTGGCTGAAGCCGTGGCACAATTCCCTAATCTTTTAGGAGTTGGCTTGGCCGAAAATACTGCACTGGTTGTCAAAAATTGTCGTACGTTCCAAGTTATTGGATCTGGGATGGTAATCTTATTCGATGGAAGTGAACTGGAAATAAATGACCGCAATGAACGCGAAATAGGACAAGAAATGACAATTTCGAACTTAAAAACGCATGTGTTGGCACAAGGTTATAAATTCAATATAAAAAAACGGAGCATAAAAGTAGTTCCTATGGATTCCCAGATGCTATCATCCTAACCATAAATTGCGATTTCGGAATCGCCGCGACTTGTTTTAAAAGCACGATACATTCCTTCGGTATTAAAAGGCATGGCTATATTGCCTTGAGCGTCTACTGCTATCAGGCCACCATCACCTCCTAATTTCAACAAGTGATCGTGAATAACCTGCCCGGCAGCATCTTTGAGCGACAACCCTTTGTATTTTATTAAACATGCTACATCATACGCCACTACCCCACGTATAAAATATTCTCCACTTCCCGTACAACTTACGGCACAACTATCATTATTGGCATAATTTCCGGCTCCGGTCATTGAGCTATCACCTAATCGACCCCATTTTTTATTAGTCATCCCGCCAGTTGATGTGGCTGCAGCTACATTGCCGTTTGTATCGCATGCTACGGCGCCTACCGTACCAAATTTTTTATTCTTTCCTTCTGTATGGTCAAGTTGTACGGTATCGGTGCCTTTCAATTCCTGCCATTGTTGGTATCTAAATTCGTCATAAAAATAATCGGCATCTTTAATTTTAAAACCCTGTTCTTTTGCAAATTGCATTGCACCCTCCGCGGCAAGAAAAACATATTCTGTTTTTTCCATAACGGTCCGTGCTAAAGAAATTGGATTTTTAATTCCTGTAATCAATGACACAGCACCTGCTTTAACAGATTTTCCATCCATAATCGCGGCATCCATCTCATGAGTGCCTGCTGCGGTAAATACACTTCCCTTTCCTGCATTAAACAACGAAGAATTTTCCAAGGACATAACGGCAGTTTCAACAGCATCTAAAGCCAATCCATTCTGTTCTAAAATTTCATACCCCTTTTCCAAAGCCTTTTGCAATGCAGCAATGTATTGTTTTTCCTTTTCTGGGGTCATATTCTTTTTTAAAATTGTTCCCGCACCACCGTGTATGGCAATCGCATATTTTTTCATAGTACTAAAGGTACTCCATTTGATGAAATTTATGAATAAAAGATTCTGGTTATAAACAAAAGTCCTCACAGGTTTTAAAAACCTATGAGGACTACTATTGTAATTGGCGAACTTTATTCAGAAAAAATAAAAAAGGAGAACAAACCTGCTCTCCTTCTTTTTACAATTAACACAAAAAATTAAGATCCACACATCAAGCAATCGTCATCTTCCTCTGCAGTACGTGATTTTGCAAGCATATCACGCAATTCTTGCGGCGATAGTGGTTTATTAGTAACTGCCGATGTTGCTTCCACTTCTGTTTCGGCTACTTCGGCTGCTTCTTTTACTGGTTCTTTTTTAACTTCTTTCTTTAAGGTAAATTTAATGGCATCTACTGCACTCTTGGTACGTAAATAATACATTCCTGTTTTAAGACCGTTTTTCCATGCGTAGAAGTGCATAGAAGTCAGTTTTGCATAGTTTGCATTTTCCATAAACAGGTTAAGCGACTGCGATTGATCAATAAAATAACCTCTGTGGCGTGACATATCGATAATATCTTTCATACTCAGTTCCCAAACGGTTTTGTATAATTCTTTCAAATCTTGCGGAATGATATCCACTCCTTGAATAGAGCCATTGGCATGCATAATCTCTTCTTTTACATCATCGTTCCACAGTCCTAATTCAACTAAATCCTCCAATAAATGTTTGTTTACCACAATAAACTCACCTGAAAGGACACGACGCGTATAAATATTTGATGTATACGGCTCAAATGCTTCGTTATTACCAAGAATTTGAGAGGTAGAAGCGGTTGGCATAGGCGCAACCAATAAGGAGTTACGAACACCGTTCTTTTTAATCTGTTTGCGTAGTTTTCCCCAATCCCAACGACCGCTTAATTCTTCATCTTCAATGCCCCAAAGGTTATGCTGAAATTTTCCTTCGGAAATAGGCGAACCTTTATATGTTTGGTAAGGACCATCGGCTTGAGCTTCCTCCATTGAAGCGGTCAAAGCAGCAAAATAGAGCGTTTCAAATATTTCTTGATTTAGTTTTTTAGCTTCATCACTAGTAAATGGCATACGAAGCATAATAAAAGCATCGGCCAAACCTTGAATACCTAACCCAACCGGGCGGTGACGGAAATTGGAGTTTTCAGCTTCTTTTACTGGATAATAATTTCTGTCGATTACTCGATTCAAATTCTTAGTTACACGCTTTGTGACACGGAACAATTCTTTGTGATCGAATTCTCCTTTTTTAATAAACATAGGCAACGCAATAGACGCTAAATTACAAACAGCAACCTCGTCCGGTGAGGTGTACTCCATAATTTCGGTACAAAGGTTGGAGCTTCGGATTGTCCCGAGGTTTTGCTGATTGCTTTTTCGGTTGGCCGCATCCTTATACAGCATATAAGGCGTTCCGGTTTCAATTTGAGATTCCGTTATTTTCTCCCAAAGTTCGCGGGCTCTAATGGTTTTACGGCCTTTATTTTCAGCTTCATATTTAGCGTACAAGGCTTCAAACTCTTCTCCATGACAGTCAAATAATCCTGGGCATTCATTAGGACACATTAAGGTCCACTCGGCATCTTCTTCCACACGTTTCATAAACAAATCTGGAATCCACATAGCGTAGAATAAATCGCGAGCGCGCATTTCTTCTTTACCGTGGTTTTTCTTTAAATCCAAGAAGTCAAAAATATCGGCGTGCCAAGGTTCTACATAAATAGCGAAAGAACCCTTACGCTTCCCACCACCTTGATCGACGTACCGAGCTGTATCGTTATACACACGCAACATAGGTACAATTCCGTTTGACGTTCCATTTGTCCCAGCAATATAAGAACCGGTCGCCCGAACGTTGTGGATAGACAACCCAATACCTCCGGCGGATTGTGAAATTTTTGCTGTTTGCTTCAATGTATCGTAAATACCGTCAATACTATCGTCTTGCATCGTCAATAAAAAACAAGAAGACATTTGTGGTTTTGGCGTACCACTATTAAATAGTGTTGGCGTTGCATGCGTAAAGAACTTTTTAGACATCAGCTCGTAGGTTTCTTTAACCGAAGCTAAATCGTCTAAGTGAATCCCAATAGAAACACGCATTAACATATGTTGTGGCCGCTCCACAATCTGACCGTTTAATTTCAATAAATACGAACGCTCCAGTGTTTTAAAACCGAAATAGTCATACCCAAAATCACGATTATAGATAATAGTAGAATCTAACTCTTCGGCATTATCCATAATTACTTTATGCACCTCGTCACTAAGTAATGGTGCCGCTTTACCTGTACGTGGATTTACATATTCGTGCAAATCAGTCATTACTTCAGAAAAAGTTTTCTTGGTGTTTTTATGTAAGTTAGAGACAGATATTCGCGCTGCTAATCGGGCATAATCTGGATGCGAAGTGGTCATGGTAGCCGCAATTTCAGCAGCTAAATTGTCCAATTCACTGGTGGTTACACCATCGTACAATCCTTCAATTACACGCAGGGCAACTTTTACGGGATCTACCAATTCATTTAAACCGTAGCATAACTTACGTACGCGGGCGGTTATCTTATCGAACATAATGGGTTCTTTGCGGCCGTCTCTTTTAATTACATTCATAGTTTTTTAATTTGAGGTTAGCGATATAGTTGACTATTATCTTGGTGCGCAATTTTTAACCTGCACAGTATCAGTTATTTGTAAAAAAAGCCCGCCCCTTGGGGAGAAAGCGGAAACTTTTAGCTGTTAAAAATCTGCGTCGAAGCTGATTTTGTTAGATTCTTTGTCTTTATTGGTAACACCTGCCTTTTGATATTCGGAAACACGTTTTTCGAAGAAATTTGTCTTTCCTTGTAGGGATATCATATCCATAACGTC
>Ga0209309_10001913_pt1 | contig 19841 bp, 11 predicted proteins | sample COGITO_mtgs_1204_2_FD_184807 | JGI IMG/M metagenome (GOLD analysis project Ga0209309, IMG submission 184807) | Pelagic marine microbial communities from North Sea - COGITO_mtgs_120412 (SPAdes) (version 2) | ecosystem: Environmental > Aquatic > Marine > Epipelagic ... | reverse complement strand
TCTCGGAAATGGTCGATGCCGGACACGTTGAAAGTGGCGACGTCGGCTGAACTCCACGCCGGCGGTAAAACGAGTTCTTCTTTGACGTTGTCCTCGCTCTCGTCGCCCGATTTCACGGCGGCGATGAACGTTTTCAAAATGTACTCGTTTGCGGTGACGTTTTCAATCGTTACTTTCGAGCGCGACGGGTACGCGTCGAATCGATTGAACAACGCAATTTTGTTGTTCTTTTCCTCGTCCTCGTCGACACCACCGACGACTTGATAATCGATCCCGTACGGCAACGCATCTGCGGCACCAAATTTACGCATGCGAAACGTCGTGCTCATGTTCGCCGCGAACAAACCGGCGCCCATCGCGACGGCTTCGTCCGCGTCCAACCTCTTATCGATAGACTTGCCAGAATCCTTCAAAACTTCCTCGTCGATCAAGCGTTGAAGCGCGGGAACTCGGACGGTGCCACCAATAACCTCAATAGCTTCCACGTCTTCCAAAGTCAACCCAAGTTTCGGCAACTCCACCGTCACCAACCTTCGCAACGGTTCCAACATTCGTTGGAACGTCTTCTCAGCCTTGGCTTCAAACGTCGCGCGGTCAATCGTCGACCTGAAATCGATGTCCTCGAACATCCCTTCCACGCTGACTGGCGCTTCTTTGTTCGCCGAGAGCATCTCTTTCGTCTTCCTCACCTGCTTTCTCAACTTTGCCACCGCTCTCTTGTCTTTCGTCACGTCTTTCCCGTTCGTCTCTGACCCGTGTTTTTCTTGAAACTCATCCAAGAAATGGTTCACCAAGAGAACGTCTAAATCCTCGCCACCGAATTCGTCGTTCCACTCGACTGATTTCACGACGAACGACCCGTACGTCTTCTTCGACCTTCGTTCGCTCAAGGCGCCGAATTCGACTAAACTCGCCGACGAGTGACTCGACCCGACGTCGAAAAAAATCACGTTCCTCGTTTCGTTCTTCGCGAAATCCTTATCAATTCCCCACTGCAAGGCTGCGCACGACACGTCGCTCACCAACGCCATGACGTTTAACCCGGCGATATCCGCCGCGTCGTACAAGGCCCTTCGTTGCGTCTGCGAAAAATACGGCGGCACCGAAACCACCGCGTCTTTAATCGCGCCTTTCCCCAACGCCGTCCCAATCTTCATCGCGTATTGTAACGTCGTCGCCACTAACTCCTCGATCGTATGCGATGAATAATTATTTTCAATATCATCATCACCATCGCCATCACCATTTTGTTTCCCACTGCTGCCGTTTTCAACGTCGATGAAAACTTCCACCGTTTCTCGTCCGTTCCCTTGGTTGTTCTCTCGAATCTCAAAAGGCAACTTATACTTTTCCTTATAATCCAAAACCAAATCCGATTTCGCGCTCTTCCCTAACAACTCTCTTAACCTCGTGGTCACTTTCTCCGGGTACCTGGCTTGGTAATTCATCGCCTCTTCGCCTAACCATCGATCTTGGTTGATGAATGACACCGCGACGGTGGTTTTCCGTTTCGAGATCTCGTTTATGACTAAAGTAATCGGCGTTCGTCCTGGGGCGACGATGGAAATCTTGAGGAACTCCGCGCCGTAATCGATGCCTAAAACCGCCGCTTTAACTTTATTCAAAAGAAAGACGTACACGAGGAATAAGACTTTAAAGAAGAAACTCTTCTTCTTCGACGAACCCATCGTCGTTTTCGTCGTCATCTTTAGTAAACTTTAGTCGTGCTTTTGTCGTGTGGTGCTTTCTTCTGTGATGCGTTTTCGTTCTAAAGATGATCGAAACGTCAAAAGTCTCGTTTCTTGTCTTTTATTGGTCGAAAACACAGAGAAAGACGCTTCGAGAGACTTCTTTTTTCTCACGCAGTAAGTATTCTTCACAACGCACACGATCGAGAGGAGTATTTTTTCGTTTTTTTAGTACTTTTGTCTATTTAAACGATGAAACGTTATTTAAAAATACACAGGACACGAAAACGCGCTGCTTGTTGTTCGCGTTGCGCTCAAAAAAATGCGAATACTACTTTATTACTACTATTCGTACTACTATTAAACTACTCTTACTGCGGCGCTGGTAAAAAGAAGAGCTGTAAGCGCTTGCGATGGACGTCGACGTCGCCGACGCGAACGGAGACTTTTTCACCCGCGCGAGCGATATCGTGCGGTTCTTTTTTGGCGTCGTCGTATTTGTCGTTGTTCTCGTTCTTGCAAAACGTGGATCTGTGGATTAAACCGCTGGTTTCCACGCCGACGTCGACGAAGATGCCGAATTGACAGACGTTTTTGACGACGCCGGATAAGATTTGACCTTTTTTTAAGGTGGATAACGTGAGCGCGCCGGAGCGGATGTTTAAGCCGATTTGGGCGTTTTGGTGTTGGATTTTTGTCTTTGTCGTAGTCGTCGCGGCGGTGTTGTTATTGTTTAAGGCTGGCACTACTTTTAGAAGACGTTCGTCGTTACCTTCTTCCGGATTGACGAGCATTTTTGCCATGTCTTTGAGCGTGTTTTCGTCGACGCCTATTTCTTTCCCCACTTCCGCGCTTATGTTACCGCCGCCAGTCGCCAACGTTTCCAACAACGACGCGTCGTCGGCGCATTTTTTCAGCAATTTTCGCGCCACGTCGTAACTTTCCGTGTGCACAGCCGTTCGGTCGAGAATGTCGTCACTTTCCGCGACTCTCAAGAAACCTGCGATTTGCTCGAACGTCTTCGCGCCGCAGCCTTTGACTGTTTTCGCGTCTGTTTTGGAGGAGTACGCTCGACCTCGCTTTTCGCGTTCTTCGACGATGTTTTTGGCGACGTTTTTTGTCATTCCAGGAACTCTGGAAAGGAGCGATATCGACGCGGTGTTTAAATCCACGCCTACGGACGCGACGGCGGATTCGACGACATAATCGAGCTCTTTGTCTAAAGCGCCGCTTTTCGCGTCGTGTTGATACATTCCGACGCCGACGTGTTTGGGATCGAGTTTCACCAATTCCGCTAAAGGATCTTGAACTCTTCGAGCGATGGATACCGCGCCTCGCAAGGAAACGTCCAAGTTGGGAAGTTCTTTGGTGGCAATCTCACTGGCAGAGTATATGGACGCGCCAGCCTCGGACGTCACGACCCATCCTCGCAAACAAGAATTTTTGGAATCATTCTTCTTATCGTCGTCGTCGTCGTCGACGACGATAATGTTCAAATTCGAGTTCGCCACGAGCGTTTCGGTTTCTCTCGACGCGGTGCCGTCTCCAATAGCTATTACGGAGACTTTGTATTGTTCGCACACGTTTTTAATCTTCTTTTTCATTTCCATCTCTTTGTGTAAATAACACACGAACGTTTCTAAAACGTTGCCCGTCTTATCGACGACGGCGCATTTACACCCGGCTCTGTACCCGGGATCTAAAGCTAAAACCGTTCCTTGCGGGCGCAAAGGCGGTTGCAACAACAACGCTTTCACGTTTGCTGCGAAATCCAACGACGCGCGTTTCAAAGCCTCTTCTTTCAACTGCGTTCGCATTTCGCGTTCCGCCCACGGTTTGACGAACCGTTTCACGCCGTCTTCGCACGCCATTTTTATTTGCTCTTCGCAAACCTTGTTGTATTTTTGTTCATCTCCTCCCGCGGTTTTAAACGAGCGCATGAATCGTTCCGCGGCTGGAATAACTTGCCTCGCGTAATCCAACTCTACTTTCACGCGTAACGTCCCGTTCGTTTCGGCTCGATTCATCGCTAAAATTTGGTGCGGCTTCACGTGCGTCACCAAAGCCGAGAAGTTGTCGTACCGTTCCGCGGATTCCAACGCTTTCTGTTCTCTCCGTTCTTTTGGAGTTGACTTAGTATTGCTCGTATTAGTATCCTTCTTACCCGCGACTCCCACTGGTAGTACTTTCGCGCACGTCACCCTCCCAAACTTCCCCATTTGCGCCTTCGCGCACTCTCTCACCAGACTCTCGTTCCCAACCCATTCGCTGAGTATATCCCTCGCGCCTTTCCAAATCTCCTCCTCGTCCTTTTCGTTCAACCGTTTCTTCTCCTCTCGCATCCGCGAAACCGCTCGAAAATCTCTCCTCGCGATCATCTCCGCCAACGGTTCTAAACCTCTCTCCCTCGCCTTCTTCGCTCGCGTGTTACTCGCTTTCGCGTCCGGTTTAATCGTTCGCCACAACTCTTCCATGTCGCGAAGCGTCATCGTCGTCGCGGTATCGTCCTCCTTACGAATCTTCTCGCGCGCGCGTTCAATCTTCTCCCTCTCTCTCCTCTCCAAATCAGACGATTCAAACGACGACTTCTTCGACAACATCTCCTCGATCGCTCGTAAAATCTTTTCTTTACACTTCTCTTTCTTTTCTTCCTCCTCGAATACATCTTTGATCTCTTTAATCTCGACTTCGCTCATCGCTCGCCCACTTATTGACCCAAAACCAATCTCTCCTTTCCGGTACCTGGCGATGAACGGAATCGTGCATTCGTCTCTCAGTAAGTGCAAAACGGCGACGATGTTTTCACTTTGGATCTGTGGGAAGCTCGAGGCGATTCTTTTTTCGATTTGAAATTGTTTCTTCGCCTTTGCGTCTTCGAGAACTTGCGTTGAAACGTCGTCGGATGTCGTTGCGAATTTCGCTCTTTGCGGGTTGTGTTGCGAATGTTGAAGCGAAAGGAAAGGATCTCTCGCGCGCTTCTTCATCGCGTGGGTGAAAAAGACCACGCGTTTTAGTAAAGAGGAGGAGATGCGCCCTCTCGAGAACGAACAAGAGCGAAGAATGGTGATATTTGATTGATATATATGTTACACAAACAAGCGCAAAGTTGTTTCTAATGAAGAGAAACATCCAATCAGACGAAACTCCCTTTGCTGCCTTCCTCTTGGTGCGAGTGCGCGTTCGGCGAGTGGTCTTCACCGACCATGTATTCCGAGTCCGAGAACGCGTTCCCACCGACGCCGGTTTCTTTCGCCCTCTCTGCGGCGGCGCGAACGGCCGCTTTGCGTCGTTCTTTCGCGAGTTCTTTCTCCTCGACGGACGAGAGTTTTTCAGCGGCGAAGGATGGGTGCGCGGTGAATCCTCCAATCGCCATGGCGACGAGCGCGACTCCAGAAGTATGGGGAAGAATTTTGAGAACCTCGCGTCGACTTCTCGTCGTTTTGTTGTTTGTCGTCGCGCGCTCTTCTTCTTCTTCGCGTTTTGCTTCTCTTCCTCTTTGTCTTCTTTGTTGTCTTAACAACACATCGTTTCCCGCATCGCGCGTTACGTCAGCAGCTTTGGTCGTGATTCCACCATCACGAATGGGAGAACGATTCGTTCGACCACGATGAGAGGAAGACTTTATTAAAGAAGAAACAAAAGACGATGAGAGTGATACCGAGAACATGTTGGTCTCGCGTTGGGAGAGTCTCTGGTGTGTCGTGTGCTTCGTTTATCGAAGAACAAAAGAGAGAGACAAAGAGAGCTTTCTGATGAAGATAAATTGGAAAAACGCACACGTGTCTCTCCATTCGTTTTTGATTCACACAACACTACAAAAGAGAACACCGACGACGGGCAGGAGACTTTGAAAGAAGAGACGACTCTCGAGGAAGGATGTCAAAACGCCTCTCTCTTCTCCCGAATTTCTTTATTTCTTCGTCTTCTTCTTCTTCTGTTAACCACCGGAGAGAGACGACGACGACGAAGAAGAATCTAAATCATCATCGAGTTGTCACACTAACGACCGCGAAAACGACTTTCGCTTTTGAGAGCAGCGTCGCTGCTTCCGACGATGCAGTGGACGATTTTGCAAGTAGGAGTAGTATGAGTAGAAAAAGAAAAGACGAGGAAAACGATGATGATTTCTCCCCTCTGTTCGAACTCGCGCTGAGATGTTTCCAAACGGAGTTTCCAAATCTCGTCGTCCAACAGGAAATCCGAGGAAAAGAAGAAACACAAAAATCGAGGTGTTCATGGGAAACGAAAAGCGAAAAAATCGGGCGAGAGCGAGTCGAAGTGACCACGCGAACGGTCGTCTTACGACCAAAACCAGGAGCAAATGAGGAAGAATTGATGGAGAGAGTACGGATCACGTTCGTTTCTGGAGGCACGATTGCGCATTGTTTGAACGTGCATTGCACGCCGAGGCGAGCGTTTACGCCGAGTTTCGGCGCGGACGTGTTGAACTTTGGGAACGGGAAGAACGTTTTAGTCGGGATTGATTTTCATCCGAATAGTATTGATACGAGTGATGATAGGAGTAGTAATACTCGTAAGAGTCGTAGGAGCAGCAGCAACAGCTTAGCGAAGAGGATAGCGAGAGAGATTAAGGACAAGTACGGCGAAAAGTTGAACGCGACGACGCCGAGCGAGAAGTTTTACGAGGATACGAGCGGGTATTTTAGCGAGGAGATGTTTTTCGCGAGACCTTCGTTTACGAGCGAGAAAGGAAAAGAGGAGAACTTTCAGTTAGTTTTGGAGTGTTTTGAAGCGTACTTGCGCGGGTACGTTGAAATTTTGAAAGAAGAAAGAGGAGCAGAGGTGGAGGAAGAGGAGACGACGGAGGTGAAGGAAGCCTTTCGAAGGCGATTGGCGGAACACGACAAGTGGCAGATAGAAAGAGATCCTGCGATAAAAATGTTTTCGAAGTGGTACGGCGAAGAGTGGGCGAACGCCTACGCGAGCGAGGTATTATTTCCACTCGCAAAAGAATGCGACGAGTAAATATTTTGTGTGTTTGTGTGTATAATATTAAATATAGTCTGTTTCTCGCATGAAGTGTGTTCTTATTGTTTTTGCTTTTGTTTCTGTTGCTGCGCCTGCAGCGGTATCTGGCCAAACGCTCTCTTTTGGCAAAGCAAAGTACAGATTTTCCCTTCCCAATCTTCGATATTTTCGTCAGCTTTTGCGACATCAATCATTAAATCGGTGTTTACAACCGCGTTTCGATATATATTTGCCGCGTTGCGCATGATCCGCTCGCCAATCCTCCACTCTTTGCGTTCTCTCTTTGAGGTAAAGTTTGGGCGGTTCTTACGCTTCGCTTCCATGAAAGCCTTTTCGAAACACGTTCTGAAGCGTTCAGGTAGAGAAGGCGAAGTAAGCTGTTGTCGTTGCTTATTCTCCTTCGATTGCCGCCAAACGACACACACGTCGCGTAAATACAGCTCCTGTAAATGTTGTACGTTGTGCGCGTCCATCTCTTCCTCGTTCGTTTTCATCGCGGCAAAGTCTGGTAATTCTTGGACTTGTTTTCGTAAATCGAGCAGTTCCATCTCTTCTTCTAAATCCACTCCGTCGTCCTCTTCTGCGCCTTGCCGGGGTTCGCCTCGCGCCGCTGCTGATCTACCGGTTTCGTCGTCTTGGTCTCCTTCGTCGTCAGAATCACAATCGTAGACGTAAGTTCCAAACTCTGGAGTGTCAAATACACGGAAGAAGGATACGTCATCGTTTTCAGTTACGTCCTCATCGTTAACCTCTTCGTCCGAATCTCCTTTTTCCTTTCGCCGCCGACGAAGACGACGGATCGGATGAAATCCAAATTTTGACCAAAAATGTGAAGGAAGTTGAAACAAGACGTCGAGCGCTTTCGACTCTTCGCTCTCGATACGCGTCGGATTGAGCGAAAACGTCTTTTTTACTTTGATATCTTTTTTCCCTGCGTTTTCTTCCTCGCGTATCCAAGACGACGCGGTCCCTCTCGTATCGTTTCCTATGCGCAGCTCTGCTTCTTTCGTTCGTGAGAACACGAGAGTCACCTCGCATCCTTTAAAAGAAGCTTTCGCGACAATATCTGCATGGGATACCACTCCATCCTTTTCCATCATCCTATCGTCGACGAGATCCCCGACGCCGCCGTCAACACCTTCACCCTCTTCCTCTATCGTCCTGTTCCAATCCTCGCCTTCAATCGTCGCCAACGATCTTCCATCGCGCTTCAAAACGACGTCAAAAATGTCACGCTCTCGTTCCTCCTCTTCCTTTCCGCGAGAGAACGCGCTCTCGCGCGCCAACATCGCCAACGCGTGCGCGAGGACGGACGCGACCGTTCGCTCGTCCGCTCTTTCTCCTTCCTCGTCGTTCTTTTTCTTTAGATCGATTTCAACCATCGTTCGAAACTCTTCGTCCGCTTTCGACGGCGTTTCAAACGTCTCCACCACCGAAAATTCTCCATCTTTCGAAATTGTTGAAACGAGGACGTCTTCTTTGCTCACGCGTTGCTTCACCGAAACTCCTTCTTCTTCACTCGAGGTATTCCTCTTCATTCTTTCGAGAACGTCTCTCGCGTCTCTGATCGACCTCGTCGTCGTCCACGCTTTCGTCGTCGTCGTCGTCGTTTCTAAAAAGAAAACCGACTTCTTTCTCTTCTTCTTCTTTGAAGCGCAACGGAGAAGCGTCGTCGTCTGTTGAAGATCGACTGAAAATAAGCTCAGCGAAAGCGCGGACAACGCGGAAAGCGAAAGTGAAAACGCTCTCGCGTCGACAAAATCTAACGATAATAATACTCCGTCGTTCATTTCTCTCGTTTGTGGTCTTCTTCTTTGTGGTCTTTGTCTCGATAATGTCGAGGCGTTTTTTATGCGTGCGTTTGTTATGATTTTCCACGCGTATTTTAAATTGTAAAACTACTTACTCTTCACATTAAATCTCTAATTTTGTCTTCACATCATCGTCGATCGCTTCTTTAGTCTTCTTCGTCGTCGTCTTCGTCTTCGTCGTCTTCCCAGAGGTCGTCGTAGAAGTCGTCGTCGTCGTCGTCGTCGTCCACGTCGTTGAAGGCACCACTACCAACACCGCCTTCTTCGTCGTCCTCGTCGTCAAATTCGAGCGCTTCCATTTTCGCAAAGAGCTTTTGGTGGTCTTCTTCGTCTGCCGAAGAAGAACCACGCGGCGGCGGCGCTATGACAACTTCTTCCTCTTCTCTTTCTCCTTCTTCGCGGTTTCTACGGATTTGTTCGTTTAAGGCGTCCAGTTCCATGCTAATGTTATCATCGGTCAAGTCCATCGGCTTGCCTTGCGGAACTTCGCGCCAGGATTCGTCTTCGAGAGTGCCGATTAAATCGTCGTAGAAGGACGAACTGTCGTTGTAGTTGGCGGAAGTTTCGTCGTCGTAGGCAAAGTTGTCGCGGTTCCAGCTCAGGTCTTCCGACCAGCGGTTATCGTTGTTGTTATCGTCGTTACGGTCGAAATCTCTTCTTCGATTGTTGTCGTTGAAGCTGTTCCTGTCGTACGAGTTGAAGCCACCATCGCGGCGCTCTTCTCCGAAGCCGCTATATCCGCCAGCTTCGCCGTCTTCCGTGAAGATTTCGATGAAGCATCGACACACGGACGCGGCGAGTTTGACGTTCGTTCCGTTCGAACCAATCGCTTTAGATAAATCGTCTTTAAGGACTATGGCTTCAATTTTACCGAACTCGCGATATTTAACATTCTCAAAGTAATAATCGTCGTCTGCGCCGACGTCTGCGGATCCGTACCCGTCGCTCACAGGCTCTTCTTCGTCTGTTGTTGTTTCATCGTCGTCATCGTCATCGTCATCGATAGCATTCTTCACGAGTAAACCTTCTTCCTCGTCGTCGTCGTAATCGTCAAACTCGTTCGCTTCTTCTCCCTGGTCGGCATCGTCCACCATCGCTTGCGCTTCAATCACACTTCCGTCTCTTCTGTTTCGAATGATTCTACCGCGCTCGTCTATTTTCACGAATTCGTCTTCAAATATGGGTTTCTTGACCATCTTTGCTCGCGTGCACGACGCCGGGAAGAGCGCTTGTTGCACCAAACCTGTCAAACGTCCATTCTTGAAGTCGATGATTTGAATCAACTCGTCGCCGGAACAAATCAACTGTTTCACGCGGTCGATGCGTTCGTAATTGACGCCTAAGCACGTTTCGCGCACGTTCACTTCCGGGTCGTTCGCTTTGACAATAATCTTCGTAGATTTACCGGGAATTCTCGCGATGTTTACGATTTGCAATTTACCGTCTCTCAACTCGGGGACTTGCGCGGTGATCACCCCGGCAACGACGCCAGCGACCGCCGAGGAGACTAAAACGGGCGCCTTTTGACCAGCCGCGTATTGGTTATCGTCCACGCCTAAAACTAGAACGACGACCTCGTCGCCTTGGACGAAATCGCTCGCTGAACCTGGAATCTGTTCCGACGCCGGTAACGTCGCCGTCGCGCCGTTTGGTAAATCTAAGAGCCACTCGTCGTCGTACCCTCTCAATCGAGCTGTCCCGGTGACAATTTCACCAACCATGTACTCGTCGTAATACTCCGATGCTTTATACGAAACTTCTCGTTTCATGTGTTCGTTCAACATTTTTCCTAAATCTGTGATGCGTCTTCGTCCTCCCGAACGAATCCATTTATCGAAAAACGCGGCGTCGTCGTACTCTCTTTCAATCGTCCCGTTCCTCCCTAAAACGCGAACGAGTAATCTAAAATTCCCTTTATCGACGTCGATATCTGCGACGACATCAATCCCGCGTCCAAAAAGCAAACCTTTCCTCGCCCTGTCTAAAGTCGTAAACGCCGACCTTCTCGCGTTTTTCTTATAAAACTCCTCAATCGCGGAAGCGATGGCGCTTAAAATCAACGTCGAATCTCTCTCTAAACCAACTTTTGATTTCGCCACCTCTCGTAAACCGTTAATCATCGCGTATCTCCGTTCCAAATCCTGTTCTGTCGCTCTTTTCTTGACATCTTTCGATAAAACCAAGTGCGGATTATCGCTTTCGATCTCGTAAATCGAATCGTCCGCTTCTCTTCCGAACCGGCTATCCGTGTACGAGGTAAAGCCATCGTCTTCCTCGTCATCTTCACCTCGTCTCCACGTGTCTTCTTCTTCATCATCACCATCTCGCCCAAACCCGTACGTATCTTTCAACATTCGACTCCGTTCCGTTTGCGCCCAATTCTCGCCTTCCTTCTCGCTCGCGACTTTGGCGTCGTCCACGCTCCTCGCTCGCCTCCACGAACTCGCGCCTTCCACCACGTCTTCTTCGTTAAAATCGCTCGTCATCGCCAGCGTTTTCATCTCGTGTTCGAGAATCTTTTCCACCAACTTCGCTTTCGTTCCGGACGGGGACACTCCGTACCCTCTCGCCATCGGTTTCAACTCTTTCTCCACTTTCAGAAGCATCAGCTGTCGCCTCCGAAACTCCACGTCCGCTTCGTTCACGAAACTCTCGTCGTCAGACATCAAAGATTCGTTCAATTTTTTCTCCTCCTCTCGAAACATCTTTTTGTAATCCGGCTCGTCCGATTTTCTTTGCTTCGCGCGCTCTCTTCTCGCCAGTTCCGATTCGAACAGTTTCCGTTGTCGCTCCAATTCCTTCCTCTCCGCCGCCGAGAGACGCATTTCAGAGGAGGATTCATTCGACGACTTTATATATGTCTTAATCCTCCCTTTCCTCGAAGAAAAAGACGAGCGAAGAAGAAGAGGACAACCTCTGTCCGTCGTTTTTCTTCTTTCAGGAGAGAGGAGTAAAAGTGGTTGTCGCGTGCTCGCGGCGATAGACATTTTATTCAGAGTGTAGTAGAGTAAACGCAGCGAGGGAAGTGAGGACTACCTTTTTACTCAAAGGAGGGAAAATTCCCAACAGTTTTTCCGGATGTCGGTGAATTAAAACGCTCTTTATACTCTCTCTCGGTCTCTCTCTTCGGTTTTTTACACGCGTCGTAGCAGCACTACGTTCTCTCTCTTTTTCTCTTTCTCTCGTCGTTTACGCTCTCGTTTACCCTCTCTCCTCAATTTTTATACGTACGTAGTATTCTCTCGTCGTCGTCATCAAATCAAGCGCCAGGACCTACGGCTCGGCCTTTCTTCAAAAACTGAAAGTTCCCCGGGACCATTTCCGTGACGTACTCTCCGTCCAAAATCATATCTAAATCGAGCGGGTCCGCGTACGGGTCGTCGAACGGCTGCACGGCCCATTCCATCGGGAACTTTTGCATCTTCGGGTACAAGCGTTGGCAGTTGGAGAGTAACAGCGCTTTCCGTTGCGCGCAGACGACTCTGGCGAGATTGACCGAGTTTTCTTTCGCGCCGGTATCCGGAATGGTTAACGTCCCGATTCCGTTCCAAAGGACCCCGAACCCTTTGTTTTTCACCATGACGTTCACGTTGAACACCTCGTCGTTGCTGTTTTTCAAAAGTTCCGGGAACCCTCCCGTGCGAGCTAATTCTTCCGCTTTTTCTCGTTCCTCTTTTTTCTTCTTCTCTTCTTCCGTCGGTTCCGGGGCGAATTCTTTCAGGAATGCGCCGCCTTTTTTTCCCATTTGGCACGTATTCATTTCCCCTCTTTTCGTCGTTCGTTGATTGTGACTTCTTTTTTGTTGTGGAAGAACGCGCGTTGATTGCGAGTGCGACGAGGACGAGGACGACGATGCGCATCCGATGACGACATTCCTTCGTACCAATGGATAATACGTTCTGGAGGATGCTAATTTCTTTGACGAGCACGTGCTTTTTCTCGCACTCGATTGGCTGCTCGAAGACGAAGAAGAGGGCAAAAGTCCTCCTCGTTGCCCTCCTCGCTGGTGGTGGTTATTAAAAGCGACTGAAAGCGGGGTCGTTTGCGAAAGAAGTGTGCCAGTCGACATATCTGTGTGTTTTTGACGTTTTTTAAGTGAAGCACAGCTGCTTCACTTTTTTTCCTCTTCTCTCTCTCTTCCGGGGAACATGATGATGATGGCATCATCATCATCGCATTCATCATCATCACGTTCTCTTCTTTCGACGACTTTTATGACGATGAACAAAAAGAAGACAAATACTTCCACTGCTCCTAAAAAAGGTGGTTTTGGGAGGTGGAGGACAACGAGAACGATTTTTCAGGCGAAGATGATGATGAAAGCGGAGATGGATGATGATTTGGAGTCTCGGAGACATCATCCTCAAAGACGACGGAAGAACATTTCAGCATCGTTTTCGACGAGAGCGACCAAAAGAAGCGCCTCTTTGTCTGCCTCTTCCTCCTCCGAAGACGAGAATACGAATACGAATTATAACAACAGTAGCAGCAGCAGCGATAATAATACTCGCACTAATAACAACGAGAATAATAATACTACGAATAATGATGAATTCATCTTGTACGGCTCGCAAGGCTCGCGATCGCCGCTCATCAACTGGTACCTGTACGAAAAGGAAGTCCAATTCGAATTGAAAGAACCGAGAGACGTGTCGAACCCACACCCGTTCGGACAAGTCCCGGCGTTGAGACACAAAGAAAACGTGGAGCTCTTTGAATCCGGGGCGATTCTTTTATACTTGGCGGATAAGTGCGGGGAGTTGAAAAGCGACGAGGCGAAAGCGAACGCGTATTCGTGGGTGTTGTGGGCGAACGCGTCGTTAGATCCCATCTGTTTCAAAGAAGACATCAACGGCCGCGTCATCGATACCGGGATTAAAAACGAAACCAAAGGAATGCGACGATTGGACGATGTTTTGAGCAAACGCGAGTGGTTATCCGGGGATCAATTCGGCGTCGCCGACGTCGCGGTTGCCGCGTATTTACTCTACGTGCCGCAGTTTTTTCAAGGCGTTTCCTTTAAACGGTGGCCAAACGTCGCCAAGTTTATGGGGAGATGCTGTAGCCGAGACTCGTACGCGAAAGCGTTCGGACCGAGAGTGCAGAGTTATTTAATCGGGGAGTTGATGAAAGACGTCGATGGTAACTGATTTATTACGTTACGTAACAGAACATCAACATTCTACTCGTATTCGTAGTCGCGCAACATCTACTCGTTTACCGCACGTGTGTCCTCACTTTTTCTCTCTCGTGTTTTGCTCCAATTTATTATAACGGAGAGAGAGAAAGAAGAAACGCAAAACTCTCATTACAACCACACAATCACCATCATCATCATCTCCGCTTTTACTGCGACTACTACTGCGATCACCACCCGCGCGACGAGTTGGTCTTCCTCCTCCCGCACTTCTTCCTCTTCTCGTTCGTCCGCGTTGTTTGCGATTCAACAGAGACAAAACTCGGGCGTGTCGTCGTGTGTTTCCCCCACCACCACCTGTAGGTGGTTTCCTCCTCGACGACGAACCGGTTTTGAAGAACGCACGCGTCATCATCACTATCATCGTCGAGGAAAAGCGACAAAAACGAGGGGGAGCGTTTTAATACTAAACGCGTTCGAGAAGCAAAACGAGAACAAAGACGAGGAGGAAAAGGAAAAGGAGAGGTCGTTTTTCGAGGAAGACTTTGAAAGGTTGCGCCAAACTCTGGACAACGAGAAGAAAATGATGATGAACAACACGTCCTCCTCCTTCGACGAAAAAGAGAGGAGAGGAGAAGAGACGAACACCAACGAGAAGAACAATTTCGCGACGACGACTTCTTCAAAAGCCGCCGCTGAAACCATCGACGGGAGAGGGAAGACGATTCAGACGCAGACGACGACGACGACGAGGAAGGCGCCGTTCAAAAATCCACTTCTGGAGGATGAAATCGGCCTCCCGCCTCGATCGGATTCGCCCGCGATCGATATATCGTTCGCGCACGGTTTTGATTCGCACCATCATCACTTGACGTCGGTGCAAGAAGTGTACACGAACGCGGCTATTTTAGACGCCGCGCACCAATCGATGAACTTTCTCGACTCGAAAGATTTCGTGGACACGGAGATTCGAACGAGCGCGAGTTTGACGATTTCGAATTTTTTGAACATTGGGAATAATCGATTAGGGGAAGGTGGGATGATTGGGAGCGGGAGAGGCGAGGAGAGCACGTCGGTAGGCGCGGCGGCGGGGGCGTCTGGGAGAGACCAGATTATGGAGAGAGAGAGCGAGACGAACGAGGAGGTGATGAAGCAATTTTTCGAGGGGCATTTTTATAGCGGGCCGAGCGGATTGAACGATATGGGTGTGAACGTTGGTAACGGTAACGGAGGTAGTGGCGAGGAAGGGACGGTGGCGAACGCGTTGGTGCATTTGTTGCACGATTGGACGGAAGTGCCGTCGGTGATTGCAAATTTGTTGCATCCGGAAATATTAGCCGAAAACGGAGGAGGAGGGACGGTGAAGTTATCCACGAGCATGGGAAGATTGAATAGCATTCAAGAAGACGAAGAAGAAGCGGCGATGATGGGAGAAAGTTCGAGCGCGAAGAAAGGCGGTGGCGGCTTAGGGGAAGTCGACGACGACGAGGCATATAAGCATCACGCCAAGGCGATCCAGCTCGCCAGACACTGTAACAACACGTGGCCTTTATTGGCGCGAAGCGTAGCGCCGTCGGCGAACCAGCGACAGGCGACGCCGTTAGAATACGCGACGGGATCAAACACGCCAAGAGGACCGATTCCAAATTCGCCGTTAGCGTCGCCGAAAAAGTCTAGGACTATGGCGGCCAATCAACAAGTCCAAACTGCGTTTAGTGGAGGTGGTTCTTCTTCCTCGACGAACGACAGAGTGAGCGCTCTGACCGGGTCGTTAAAATCGCAGCTTCAAATCAACCCCGCGTTTCCTCAGAAGCAACCGCCGCACATGCCGCCACAACAACAGAAATCCTCTTTAATTCCTTTGCCACACGTAGCTATCGTCCCTGGCGAACGCTTTCGCGAAACGTATTATTGGGACACGTATTGGGTTGCGCTCGGATTACTCGAGAGCGACATGTACTCGACCGCGACGGGCGTCATTCGAAACCTACTCTCTATGGTGGAACGGTTCGGGTACGTCCCGAACGGAAGTCGCGTGTATTATTTGAATCGCTCGCAACCGCCTGTATTAGCCACCGCGGTTCGCGCGGTATACGAATCGACGCGAGATATCGATTTGTTGAAATACGCGGTCCCGCTGTTACAACGCGAGCACAAATACATGACGAGGCCGGAAAAGTGCATAAACGTTGTCTCGCAACAGACTGGGAATTTACACACGTTATCGCGATACTGGGCGTATACCGAGAAACCTCGACCGGAATCGTATCGCGAAGATTTAGACACCGCGAAGGAGTTTTGTAACAAGTTTTGCGATTCCAAAGATTCCAAGGAGAAAACCGATCGATTGCGCGCCGATTTGTTTCGCGACATTGCCTCCGCCGCAGAGTCCGGTCACGATTTCTCCTCTCGATGGTTCGAAGATCGACAGTCGATTCGTACAATCCGAACGACCAAAATCGTTCCCGCGGATTTGAACGGATTCATGTACAAAATGGAACGGGACATCGCTTGGTTGGCGAGACAGTTGGAACAAAACGTCGAATCGGTCGAAGAGGTTGAGTACGCTCAAGAACTCGCAACGCAATTCGAAATCATGGCGGAAACTCGAAGAAATGCAATATACGAGGTCATTTGGGACGATTCAGAAAAGCGTTGGCGCGATCTTATCTTGAGACGATCGAAATTTGATACCTACAACATCGACGGCACGACCACGGATCCTTCTTTACACAAGAACAACCGCTTCGACGATCCAGACGCGGTGTACGAATACTCCTTCGCGGCAGGCCCGTACGCTTCGGATTGGGTCCCTCTGTGGTGCGGCGTTTTCGAGAAGAATTCCAAAGAAGCTCTGGACGCGTGCGAAAGTTTACGTCAATCCCCGATCGTGGACGTCGCCGGCATCGCGTGCTCCACGGTCAAATCTGGAGAACAGTGGGACTTCCCAAACGTCTGGGCGCCGCTCACGCACATGCTCGTCGAAGGCGTCTCCGAATACGGCGGCGAACAAAACGAAATCTACGCCAATTTCGCGAAAACCGAAGCGCACAAGTATTGTAAATCCGTCTCTAAAGGCTTGCGTCTCACTCACGCGATGCACGAAAAATACGACTGCCGATTTTTCGGCGCCATCGGCCGCGGCGGCGAATACGCGCCGCAAACCGGTTTCGGTTGGACGAACGGCGTCGCGCTCGCATTTTTAGCGAAATACGGCGGTTGGAACGAAGAAGAAGAGGACGAGGAAACCGAAGCGCCGAGAATGGGTTTGTGCGAAAGCCAAACGTGCGAGGAAGACTTCTTCTCGGATTCCTCCGGCGGCGACGACGCCTACTCGTCCTCGGAAGAGGACGAACAGTACAGGTACTCGGATTGACGTCTCCTCGTCAACGACACACTAAAACACACATCATCATCATCACGCATAAAAGTAGAGAATACCACCACTTTTGTACTGCTGCTCTAGTAGGAGTACTAGTAGCTCTTTGTAAATTTATTATCATCATCTTTTTGTCATCACATATGTGTTACGCATACGTATTCGTTGCTCTGTAAGTAAGACACAGATGAGACAGTTGGAAACTTTCGTGTTTTTCGTCCTCAAAAAAAAGAGATCTCATCACACGTACTGGTAAAGTTATACGAGCGTAAAGAGGTTTTAACGACTCGTTTGACGATCGACACTACTTGGCGAAGATGAAGACGATTTTCTCTGTTCCAGACGACGACGAGGAGGAGGAAGAAGAAGAACGGAAACGAGAGACGATGAGAACGAGTTTACGGGAAAGATTTCGGTTCGAGTTGGCGAATGAAATCGTGGAGATGAGCGCGGACGATCAACTGTTCGAGTACGACCGCGAGGAGTACAAAGCTATCGACAGAGAAAAACCGTGGAAGAAAGACGCGAAGTTTTTTACCGAGGTGAAATTATCCGCTTTGGCGCTGATTAAAATCAGCACGCACGCGAAACGAGGCGGGGAGTTGGAAGTGATGGGGTTGTTGCAAGGGAAAGTGACGCGAGACGGGAAGTTTATCGTCGCGGACGCGTTTCCGTTACCGGTGGAAGGGACGGAAACGAGAGTGTCCGCGCAATCGGAGGCGAACGAGTACATGATTGAATACAACGATTGCGCGAAGAGAAACGGGCGAGAGGAACACGTGGTTGGATGGTACCACTCGCATCCGGGGTACGGATGTTGGTTGAGCGGCATCGACGTGGATACGCAGTCGCAGAATCAAATGTTTACCGATCCGTATTTAGCGATTGTGGTCGATCCGGTGAGGAGTCAAGCGAGTGGGAGAGTGGAGATCGGCGCGTTTAGAACGTATCCGGAGGGATATACCGATACGAGCAGCAGCAGAGGAGGGAGAAGGATCGGCGGCGGAGGAGGTTCGTCCTCGGGAGTCGGCGATTTCGTCCCGTCGGCGAAGATTGAAGATTACGGCGTACACAAGGATAAGTACTACGAGTTGCCGATTTCGATTTTCAAATCAACGTTGGATGGACAGATTTTAAAACGTTTGTGGGACGAGTATTGGGCTTCGACTTTTACTTCGATGCCTTTGAGCAAGGGTTCCGGGGCGAAGAATTTCGTGGACGCGTCGGTGAAGGACGTGGCGCAGAAGATGAGCAAGATTGACGCGTCGAGAGGGTTTTTAGTAGAAGACGAATTCCACGGGTTTGGTGGTTTAGGAGGTGGTGGTCAGAAAGGAGGAGGAGGAAGAGCAGAGATGGAGGAGGAGGAAGGCGGCATGCGGGCCTTGCTTTTGGACGACGACGACGCCAACGTCGCCGCCGCCGGAAATGGTTCTGGCGGTGGCGGTAAAGAAAGGAAGGAGAAAGCAACTGCGCAGAAAACTTCCGGCGCTGCTGCGACTGCAACAACGAGCCTCCTCGACGCGAAAACGTTAAAAGCTATCCGCGGCGGCGCGGACAGCGAAAAGTTGCGCGCCGCCGCTCGAGAGGCGGAAGGCGTCGCCGCCGAACACGCGAAACAGTCCATCGCGAGAGCGCTGAACGAAAGACTCTTTTGCAGAGCAGCAACAGTTGCCGGCGTCGTCGACGCGCAAATGCATGAATAGCTTTTTTAGAAATAGAGAGAGAGAGAGAAAGAGAGAGAGAAAAACATTAACACGTTTTTAAACATACGCGCTTTTATCGCGAAAGCAAAATGGTATTACAACAAGTCTTATCAATACAAACATCTCTAGGTACGCATAACTACTAAACTACTTCACTGCTCTTTCCTCTTCTTCAGTTCTTCGGCGATTCCTTTTAACTCGTTTTCCAGCGTCATCACGTAATTCTCAAAATCTCCGATTGATTTCAACGACTCGTCGAAGTCGCGTAAACTCTTCACCCACGTTCGGCTTTCGCACTTGAACGCGTCCACTTTTTTCTGCAACACTTTCGCCTCTTTCTCGACTTCTTTTTGGTTTTCAAACACCTCCAAGACGCCTCGATTGATGCCGGAGACTAACGTGGACGTCAGTTTGGCGACTTTTCTCGTCGCGTCTTTTCTGTTTTCCGCTTTACAGAGAGAAGAGATTGAATTTCGAGTCAGTTCGTTTTTTACAGCAGAGAGAGAAAGAACGAAAGAAAGAAGGTGCATACCTAGATCTTCGGCGAACCGTCCTTCGGAAGAAGAGGAAACGTATTTCTCGTGTCGCGATAACGCGCGTTCCAACGCATCCTTTGTTGTTGTTGTTGTCGTCGTTGTCGTTGCCTCCTTCTTCTTCGTCTCGGTGTCCCTTCGTCGTCCGTCCCTGTCGAAGTCCTTTCCCCCAGAGGAGGACATTTTTCATTGTGGCGAGAGAAAAAAACTTCATGAAAGAAAAAGATGAAAAAAGGCAAATGCAGAGCAAAAAAAAAAAAATGTGCCAGACAGACGAGAAAAAGAGACGAGGCAGGTTTTTTCGACCCCTTGTTTTTTTTGTCCTTTCCTTTCCAAATCAAAATCCTCATCAAAGAGCGCGCGCTCATCTTAAACATCGTTTCTTCTCTTCTTTCTGCGCTTCTTCGTTTTTCTTCCTCCTCGCTCGGAGTATTCATTCGTCGCACTTCTCGTTGGTCGCGCGCGCGCGTATATATATATATATATATCTCGAAACGCGCGATCTCGACGCGTTTCACTCGAGAGACGAGACGAGAAAAAGAGAGAGAAGGAAAGAAAACGACGTGCACGAGAGACGACGATCCCGGAGGAAAAAGGGAAG
>Ga0209309_10001910_pt1 | contig 19845 bp, 11 predicted proteins | sample COGITO_mtgs_1204_2_FD_184807 | JGI IMG/M metagenome (GOLD analysis project Ga0209309, IMG submission 184807) | Pelagic marine microbial communities from North Sea - COGITO_mtgs_120412 (SPAdes) (version 2) | ecosystem: Environmental > Aquatic > Marine > Epipelagic ... | reverse complement strand
GTCTCACGTCTCACGTCTCACGTCTCACGTCTCACGTCTCACGTCTCACGTCTCACGTCTCACGTCTCACGTCTCACGTCTCACGTCTATTTATTCATAATATCCTCGATCTCATCAGCTTCAATAGGAATATTTCGCATTAAATTAAATGGCTCTCCTTTTTCCTGAATAACCAAATCGTCTTCCAATCGTATTCCAAAACCTTCTTCTGGAATATAGATTCCAGGTTCAACCGTAAATACCATATCGGCTTTCATTTGTTCCCATAAAATTCCGTAATCGTGTGTATCTAAACCAATGTGGTGCGAGGTGCCGTGCATAAAGTATTTTTTATATGCCGGCCAATCTGGATTTTCGTTTTCAACATCTTTTTTGTCTAAAAGATTAAGATCAATAAGTGCCGAAGTCATCATTTTGCCAACTTCAACATGATATTCTTTCCAAAGCGTTCCTGGAACAAGCATTTTGGTTGCGTCATTCTTTACTTTATTTACAGCGTTGTAAACTTCTTTTTGCCTTTTAGTAAATTTTCCATTCACAGGAACAGTTCGGGACATATCGCTGCTATAATTAGCGTATTCTGCTCCTACATCTAGTAGTATAAGATCGCCATCTTTACATTGTTGGTTGTTTTCTATATAATGCAGTACATTGGCGTTGTTTCCACTTGCTATAATTGGGGTATATGCAAAACCTTTACTGCGGTTTCGCAAAAATTCGTGCATCAGCTCTGCTTCAATCTCATATTCCCAAACGCCCGGTTTTACAAAACCGAGTAGTCTTTTAAAACCTTTTTCGGTAATATCGCAGGCTTGCTGCATAAGGTCGATTTCGATTTTGTCTTTAACTGCACGCAGTCTTTGTAAAATCGGATTGCTTTTTGCCCAATTATGTGCCGGAAATTTATTTTTTATTGTTTTTATAAAACGTGCCTCACGAGTTTCTGTCTCCACATTTGCACGATAATGTTCATTGGTGTTTAAATACACTGTTTCTGCCTGCGTCATCACTTCAAAGAATATCTTGTCGAATTCCTTCAGCCAATAAACGGTCTTGATTCCGGTTACCTCTAGTGCTCTTTCTTTAGTGAGTTTTTCACCTTCCCAAACTGCAATGTGGTCGTTGGTTTCTTTCAGAAAAAGTATTTCCCTATGGTTTTCATCTGGCGCATCTGGAAAAAGAACTAAAATACTTTCCTCTTGATCTACGCCGCTCAAATAAAATATGTCGCGGTCTTGTTGAAAAGGTATCGTACTATCTGCTCCAATTGGGTAAATATCATTACTATTAAAGACCGCTAGACTTTTTGGCTTCATTTGCGCCATAAAGTTTTTACGGTTTTTTATGTAAAGTTTTCGGTCTATTTGGTGATATTTCATCTGTAAATTTTGAATTTCCCCAAATTTACAAGATTTCAACTTCGGAATAAAATATTTGGCGTTAACATATTTGTAAAGCCAGAAAGGTTTATCCTAATAATTTAGATTAAATTAGTAATACAACATCACTCCCAAACCTCCCTTCAAAGGGAGGCTCTATTATGACGAATATGTTCCCTTCCTTTGAAGGAAGGGCTAGGGATGGATGTTTTAATTTAAAATAAGCTTGTTAAATTATGCCAAACAAAATAATTCCATATAACAAACACCTGAAATTGAGGGCACGAGAATTAAGAAAAAACCAAACACCTTCGGAAGCCATTTTATGGAATAAAATCAGGAAAAAACAATTGGGCGTCGAATTTCATAGGCAAGTTCCCTTATTAAACTTTATTGTTGACTTTTACTGTCATGAAATCGGTTTGGCCATTGAAATAGATGGTTCTTCTCACGACTACAATTTTTTAGAAGATTCAGAAAGACAAGGCAAGATAGAAAGTTATGGAGTTAGTTTTTTAAGATTTTCAAATGATGAAGTTTTTGAAAATATTGAGATAGTAATTTTTGAAATTCAGAAAGTTATAAATGAATCGCAATAAATAAAATTTATTCTAAATTAAAAGTTTTCTCTTAGAAGAGAGGGTTTGGGAGAGGTGTCGGAAACTCCAAATTTAAAATTAAAAAAAACATCCTATCCCAACCTTTCCTTCAAAGGAAAGGAGCTCTCGAAAATAAAATTTTGTTAAAAATATTAGCGAAAAGAGACCTTTCAAGTATTTAAACCTTAAAGTTCTCTTCCAAATCATTTTAAAAATTTCCTTAAATTGCCAAACAAACGCATTTAACCCACCATAATGAAAAAACTTTTCTTCTTTCCAATATTTATAATATCGTGTTTGGTATTCGCACAACAACCCGCCACAACCAAAACAATGTTGGAAAACGGTCTCTCTCAAAAGGCTGAAATGACAAAAAAATCGCTTGTTAAAAATCTTCCATTTAAAAATATTGGCCCAACAATTATGAGCGGTCGCGTAGTAGGTTTTGCAGTAAATGAAAAAAACCCTACCGAATTTTATGTTGGCTACGCAAGTGGCGGCGTTTGGCACACCAATAATAACGGAACGACCTTTGAGCCGGTTATGGATAATAGTCCAACACAAAATGTGGGAAGTCTTGCGGCCGATTTTAAAACCAACACGATTTGGGTAGGTACCGGCGAAGTGAACGCCTCACGGTCATCTTATGCAGGAATCGGCTTACTAAAATCGACCGATGGTGGAAAATCTTGGGATAATATGGGCCTTAAAGATTCACATCATATTAGCAGTATTTTGGTGAATCCAAAAAACCCCGAAGAAGTTGTCGTGGGTGCTGTTGGGCATCTCTATTCTGAAAACGAGGAACGTGGTATTTATAAAACCTTGGATGGCGGTAAAACTTGGAACAGAACACTTTTTGTGGACGATAAATCGGGATTTATTGAAATTCAAAATGATCCAAATAATTATAACTTAATGTACGCCGCATCTTGGCAAAAAGACCGAAAAGCTTGGAATTTTGAAGGTGCTGGAAAAGGTAGCGCAATCTACAAAAGTAACGATGCTGGAAGTACTTGGGCCAAAGTATCTGTTGAAGGCAGCGGTTTTCCAATTGGAGATGGTGTTGGTCGTATTGGTCTTGCGATATTCGATGCAAATACAATTTATGCGATACACGACAATCAATTTCATAGAAAAGAGGAGAAGCAGAAAGAAGCTAAAGATGATATTCGCAAGGATGATTTTAAGACAATGACTTCATCGCAATTTTTGGAACTGGATGATAAGAAACTCAACCAATTTTTAAAAGACAACAACTTTCAAGAAAAATACAAGTCAGAAAATGTGAAGAACATGATTCGTGGCGGTAGTGTAAAACCAATCGATCTCGCTAAATATCTTGAAGATGCTAATTCAATGCTTTTCGAAACGCCCGTTATTGGTGCCGAAATATATAAAAGTACAGATGGCGGAAAAACCTGGAAGAAAACCCACGACGGTTTTATAGATAATCTATATTATAGTTATGGGTATTACTTCGGAAAAATTCACGTTTCACCTCACGACAAGGAGAAAATATATATGTATGGTGTGCCCATCATAAAATCTGAAGATGGCGGAAAAACTTTCGCCTCAATCGATGCAGAAAACGTGCACGCAGACCATCACGCTCTTTGGATTGACCCAAATCTAAAAGGACATTTAATAGACGGCAACGACGGTGGTGTTAATATTAGTTACGACGATGGTAAAACCTGGATTAAAAACAATGCACCTGCTGTTGGACAGTTTTATTCAGTAAATGTTGATAATGCTAAAAACTATAATGTATATGGTGGCTTACAAGATAATGGCGTTTGGGTAGGTTCTCACACAAATGAAGAATCTAAAGGTTGGCAGCAAAGCGGTGAATATGGCTTTAAAAGTATAATGGGTGGCGACGGTATGCAGGTCGAAATCGATAGCCGCGATAACAATATTGTATATACTGGTTTTCAGTTTGGCAATTATTATCGTTTGAATAGAAAAACAGAAGAATCTAAATATATTCAACCAAAACACGAACTTGGTGAGGCGCCGTACCGTTTCAATTGGCAAACGCCTATATTGTTAAGTCCGCACAACCAAGATATTTTATATCTCGGCGGAAATAAATTAATGCGAAGCTTTAATCAAGGAGACGATTTTACAGCAATTTCTGAAGATTTAACGCAAGGCGGAAAAAAAGGAAATGTTGCTTACGGAACATTAACAAGCATAAGCGAATCGCCTTTCCAATTCGGACTTATTTATACCGGAAGCGATGATGGATTTGTAAATATTACTAAAAATGCTGGCGGAAGCTGGACGAATATTTCAAATTCATTTCCAAAAGATCTATGGGTTACACGTGTAATCGCCTCCAAACACAAGAAAGAACGTGTTTATGTTGCCTTAAACGGTTATAGATGGGATGATTTTACACCTTATATATATATGAGTGACGATTTTGGAACTACATGGAATAACATTGGTAAAAACCTTCCAATTGGCGCCGTAAATGTTATAAAGGAAGATCCTGCGAATGAAAATTTGCTTTATGTAGGAACCGATAATGGCGTATATGCATCTTTCGATAAAGGAGAAACTTGGCAAGCATTTTCTGAAGGAATTCCAAATGTTGCAGTCCACGATTTGGTAATTCAGCCAGAAGCCAAAGATCTAGTTTTAGGCACACACGGTCGTTCAATATATCTTGCTGACGTGTCTTTGCTTCAAGAAATGAAAAGTGATAAAAATGATTTATTGCTTTCTGAAATTGAACCAATACGAGCATCTTCGCGTTGGGGAAGCAGTTCTAGCAAATGGAGCGAGCCTTTTGAGCCTAAAATTTCACTACAATTTTATGCTCCGCAAAGTGGGAAAGCAACTATTAAAATTTTTTCAGAAGAAGGAAAACTTTTAAATGAATTTTCTTCGGAAGCAGAAAAAGGCATCAATTTATTTCAATACGATCTAACTGTTTCATCAAAAGGGAAAAAGGTATTGGAAAATGCAGGTAAGATTATAAAAAAAGCCGAAAACGAGAAAGTGTATCTTCCGGAAGGCAAATACGCTGTTAATATTGAAATGAATGGTAAAAAAGTTTCAACGCCTTTGGAAGTAAAATAATGAAAAAAGAGGAATGTTATATTTCGGCCGCACCAAAAGACACCGATGTGCGTCAACATATTTCTTACTATTATTTTCATAAAAGTGATGTTAGAGGCTTTACGAGTCGATTTACCTATTATCCGCATTACAAAAATGCGATAACAGTGTATAAAAACGCCCGATCCAATTTCACCGAAAAAGGTTCGCAAGTTACACCTACCAATTATGATTGCTTCGAAATTTTATATTCGCGAATGCAAAAAAATCCCGCGCAGGTTATAATTGAAGCACCTTTTCAAAAATTGGGCATTGCTTTCGAGCCGCTTGGCATCAATCATTTTTTAGATATAGATTTACACGAAATTTCAACAAAACCTGTCATTAAATTCGAATTTTTTGGAGAAACTTTTAATAAAGTACTTGAACGTGTATTTTCAGAAAAAAATTTAGACCAAAAAGTAGCGCTTCTCGATGCGTTTTTTGTTTCAAATAAAATGGGGTTTAGCGAAGAGCGCATAAAAAAAGCGATTCATATCTTACTTATAGACGATTCAATTTCAGTACAACAACTTTCTAAAAATCTAGATATTAGTAGAAAAACGCTATATAGACTTTTTAAAAAACATCTTTGCTGCTCGGTCGAGGAATATAAAAGTTTATTGCGATTTAGAAAAGCACTTAATCTTTACGAAGCGTACCTAAATAAGCCAAAACTTGTCGAGTTGGCCTATGAGAGTAAGTATTACGACCAATCGGAGTTTGTCAAACATTTCAGAACGATTACAGGTTATAACCCAAAAAAATTCCTTTCAGATATTTCTAGGTTTGGAAAGCAAGATACTTTCTGGACTCTAAATTGACGATGTCCCAATTGCCCAATTTTTAGCTATAATTTTGTGATAGATTTGATTTCTCAAAAAAGTATTGTTATGAAAATTTTAATATCGATCTTGTTATTTTTTGCTTCAACCTGCATTTTTGCCCAAACAGAGGTTGCCGAGAATTTTAGCGCTCCATATATAGTCCTAAAACAGGCTTCGCAATATTTCAAAGAAGAGCGCACGCTAAAAATCCATACGCCACAAGATTACGATAGCACAAAAAAATATCCAGTAATATATTCTTTAGATGGCGACGAGTTGTTTGAAATTACTGTTGCTTATTCACGGTTTTTAATTAAATATGGTGTTATCCCACCTTGTATTGTGGTGGGTGTTTTTCACAATAATCGCAATAACGAAACAACTCCAAATTATGGCCGCGACGTAACTATTAAGACGTCGCGATTATTGAAAGGAGCCGAAAATCTTCAGAATCATCTTTATAATGAGGTCATTCCACTTATAAACAAAAAATATTCGGTTTCTGGATATAACATTTTGTTGGGTCACTCAAACACTGCTACTTTGGCAAGCCAAATGATTGCGATGCCAAAGTTTCCATTTAATGGAGTAATTGCAATAACTCCAGATTTGCTTCCAGAGCAAGTGAATTTTGTTAAAGAAGCATTGATTAAGAAACGAGAAAAAAATATATATTTCTTTGTTGCTTCAGGTCTAAAAGATAATCCATACCGATTAAAAACAGGGCAGAAGCTGGATTCTATCTTTTCTGAAATCAATTCGGAAAAAATTGTAACAGCACACAAAATCTATAATGCAGACCATCTAGATCTGGTTGTAAAATCTTTGAATGACGCACTCCAATTCGTATTTGTGGATTATGGAAATTACCATGACTTCAAGGTGGAAGTTATAAATGGAGATAGAAAAATTTCAACTTATTTGAAAGAAAAAAGTGATTTCAATTTTAATAATTATGGAATTGCAGAACCATTTTCTAAAGATGATTATTATTACCTTCAGGATTTGATTACGGAAGAAAAGAACAGCGAATTATTGGAACAGCTTTTTGAGATTGGCGAGGCTAAGGGCTTTTTAGAAGGAAACGAAATGTATTCTTTCAAGGCACAAAGTTATGAAGCTATTGAAAATTATTCTGAAGCGCTAAAAAATTGGAAATTGCAATTGAATAAAGGATATTTTGAAAATGTTTTCTATTTTGAAAGACCTTTCAAACTCCTTTATGAAAAACTCAACCAACCTAAGGAAGCCATTTCTTTTTTGGAAAAAGCCATTGGAATGTATCCAAAAGGGGAACTCGTTTTTAGATATTATATTGCAAAAGTTTGTTCAGAAAAACACATTTTAATTTCTAAAGGTTTGGAGAACATTGATTTTTGCATCAATAATTTTGAGGAAAACAGGAAGTTTGATCTAAAGGATGCAATGGACATAAAATTGATTTTGAATAATTAAATTTGAGTAATTTTTAAAATTGGCCCAATTTTTATACTCTAATTAATTTTTTTTAAATTTCATTAAAAGGTTTTATTTAAAAAGGTTCTAAATAACATATAATACACTTGTAATTACTTGTCAAGAACGGCTTTGCAACGTACTTTTGTAACCATAAATTTTTGAAATAAAACCATCAAATGGGAATACTATCTGCTTCAATTGCCAAAAAAGTTGCCATGGCGCTTTCAGGCTTGTTTCTTGTTATCTTTCTTGCACAACATTTTACTATAAATATTACTTCTGTAATAGATCCAGAGACATTTAATACGTGGTCGCACTTTATGGGGACCAATATTTTAGTGCAATTTATCTTGCAGCCAATTTTAATATTGGGTGTAATTTTCCACTTTGTAATGGGACTTGTGCTTGAAATCCAGAATCACAAAGCGCGTAAGATAAAATACAAGGATTATAAAGGCAGCGCAAATTCAACTTGGGCATCGCGCAATATGATTGTTACAGGCGCGGTTATACTTGCATTTCTTGGCCTTCACTTCTACGATTTTTGGGTTCCAGAAATTATTTATAAATACGTAGAGGCAAATCCAGATGATCCTTCCCGTTATTATATTGAAGTAGTTCATAAATTTGAAGATCCAATTCGTGTTGTGCTTTATTGCATTGCATTTGTACTATTGATTATCCATCTATGGCACGGCTTTTCATCTTCCTTCCAGAGTATAGGGTGGAACAACAAATATTCAAAAGGCCTTAAAGCATTTACAAAGGTGTACGCAATAGCGATTCCGGCAGGTTTCATTTTTATAGCGATCTACCTTCACTTTAATCAAATTTCCCACTAAAAAGAAAGCGTTATGTCGATATTAGATTCTAAAGCACCTTCAGGTCCATTGGCCGATAAGTGGACAAAACATAAAAATACGGTTAACCTTGTAAATCCTGCAAATAAACGTAACATAGACGTTATCGTGGTAGGAACCGGTCTAGCAGGTGGAAGCGCCGCCGCTACATTGGCTGAGCTTGGCTATAACGTAAAAACATTCTGCTATCAAGATTCACCAAGACGTGCGCACTCTATAGCGGCGCAAGGTGGTATTAACGCAGCAAAAAACTATCAAGGTGATGGTGATTCAAACTATCGTCTCTTTTATGATACTGTAAAAGGTGGTGATTATCGCTCAAGAGAGTCTAACGTCTATCGTTTGGCTGAAGTTTCGGGTAATATTATTGATCAATGTGTAGCACAAGGCGTTCCCTTCGCTCGCGAATATGGCGGACTTTTAGACAACCGTTCTTTTGGTGGTGTTTTGGTTTCTCGTACGTTCTACGCAAAAGGGCAAACAGGCCAGCAATTATTGCTTGGGGCATATTCTGCAATGAACCGCCAGATTCACCGCGGAAAAATAAAAGCTTACAACCGTCATGAAATGCTGGATCTTGTTAAGGTGGATGGAAAAGCGAGAGGTATTATTGCGCGTAATCTAGTAACTGGTGAGATTGAAAGACATTCGGCACACGCCGTTGTTTTGGCTTCTGGTGGATATGGAAATGTTTTCTTCTTGAGCACCAATGCGATGGGATGTAACGTAATGGCTGCTTGGCGCGCGCACCGTCGTGGCGCATTTTTTGCAAATCCTTGTTTTACGCAGATCCACCCAACGTGTATACCAGTTTCTGGCGAACACCAATCGAAACTTACATTGATGTCTGAATCGTTGCGAAATGACGGTCGTATTTGGGTTCCGAAGAAAAAAGAAGACGTTGAAGCAATCCGTTCTGGCAAAAAGAAGCCTACAGAACTTACTGAAGAAGAAAGAGATTATTATTTGGAGCGTCGCTATCCCGCTTTTGGAAATCTTGTACCTCGAGATGTAGCATCTCGTGCCGCTAAAGAACGTTGCGATGCTGGTTTTGGAGTAAATAAAACTGGAGAAGCTGTTTATCTTGATTTTAAAGCGGCTATTCAACGATACGGAAAAGAAAAGGCACTTACCGAAAATATCGATAATCCTTCTGATGAAAACATAAAGGAATTGGGAGAAGCCGTAATTGAATCAAAATACGGAAACCTTTTCCAGATGTACCAAAAAATCGTTGATGAGAATCCATATAAGACACCAATGATGATCTATCCTGCCGTACATTATACAATGGGCGGACTTTGGGTAGATTACAATCTGCAAACTACTATTGAAGGTTGTTATTCTGCTGGTGAAGCAAACTTTAGCGATCACGGCGCGAATAGACTTGGTGCTTCGGCATTGATGCAAGGTTTGGCAGATGGTTATTTTGTTTTGCCATATACGATTGGCGATTATCTTTCTAATGACATACGTACGGGTAAAATACCGACTGACACTAAAGAATTCGATCAGGCCGAAAAAGAAGTTCGCGATCGTATCGAAAAGTTGATGGCTGGTGATGGAAAGCATTCCGTTGACCATTATCATAAAATATTGGGCAAGATTATGTGGAATAAATGTGGTATGTCCCGTAATGCCAAAGAACTTGAAGAAGCTATTCATGAAATAGCGGCACTTCGAGAAGAATTCTGGCAGCATGTACGTGTTCCTGGAACTGCAGACAGTAAGAATGCAGAGCTTGAAAAAGCCGGTCGTGTTGCAGACTTTTTAGAGCTGGGCGAACTTTTTGCAAAAGATGCGCTAAATAGAAATGAATCTTGTGGCGGTCATTTTAGAGAGGAATACCAAACCGAAGAAGGTGAAGCACTGCGTGATGATGAGAATTTTATGTTTGTTTCTGCGTGGGAATACAAAGGTGAACCAAAGGATGCCGTACTCCATAAAGAACAATTGGAATACGAGAATATCGAAGTGAAAACAAGGAGTTATAAATAAGTTAACTGTTAACAGTATGAAACTTACGTTGAAAATATGGCGTCAAAAAGATGCCAAATCGAAAGGAAGCCTTCAAACCTACCCTATCGATGGTATCGAGGGCGATATGTCTTTCCTTGAAATGATGGACGTGCTTAACCAAGATATCATAGAAAAGGGAGATGAGCCGGTGGAATTTGATCACGATTGCCGTGAAGGTATCTGTGGTTCTTGTTCTATGCAGATTAATGGCGAACCTCACGGTCCAGACCGTTTGGTAGCTACCTGCCAACTACATATGCGAAGCTTTAAGGATGGTGATACCATTGTTATAGAGCCTTTTCGTGCTACGGCATTTCCAATTATAAGAGATCTAATTGTCGATAGAAGTGCTTTTGATAGGATCCAGCAAGCTGGCGGTTATATTTCTGTAAACACATCTGGTAACACTATAGATGCAAATGCGATTCCTATAGAAAAAGATAAAGCAGATGATTCTTTTTATGCTGCTACCTGTATTGGTTGTGGCGCATGTGTTGCCGCTTGTAAAAATGCAAGCGCAATGTTGTTTACCTCTGCCAAAGTAAGTCAATTCGCATTATTGCCACAAGGGCAGATTGAAGCTTCTACTAGGGTTTTGAATATGGTCGAGCAAATGGATAAAGAAGGTTTTGGTAACTGTACAAATACTGGAGCCTGCGAAATAGAATGTCCTAAAGGAATTTCATTAGAAAATATAGCGCGAATGAATCGTGAGTATATTAAAGCGAGCGCTGAAGGATAATCAATAAAAAAATAATTTAAAAGCCCGAATATTTTTGTTCGGGCTTTTTTTATGGTCTTATAATTTTAAGTTATTTACTAAGATTTGTACTAGGTTTTTCAATTTTCGAAGAAAGTATATTTTTTAGAATAGTCTGTTTAAATTTTAAAACATCGTATGGTTTTACGATAATATCGTTCATACCGCTTTCAAATATTTCGCAGCGCATCTCATCAATTTCAACTGCGGTAAGAGCAATTATAGGAACTTTTTTATTGAAAATTCTAATTTCCTTTGTTGCTTCTAGACCATTCTTAACAGGCATGTTGATGTCCATTAATATTATATCAAATTCTTCTGCTTTCACCAAATTAACCGCAATCTCACCATTTTCTGCGACAACACATTCAACGTCATTTTTCAAAAGTATTTTTTTGGTGACGATTTGGTTGATACGGTTGTCTTCAACTATCAATATCTTCTTACCTTTTAATAGGTCTAAATCCAAAATGGCACTTGATTTAAGTTCGCTTATCGTTTCCACGACCTCAAAAGCCAAATTGAACGAAAATATCGAGCCTTTACCAATTTCACTTTCGAGTGAAATCGATGAATTTTCCAATGCTAAAAGTTTTTTAACGATAGGCAAGCCTAAACCGGTTCCTTGATATTGGTAGTTTGCATTACCACTTTGGGCAAATTCTTCAAAGACGGATTCTTGATTTTCTAGAGCGATTCCTATTCCGGTATCTTTGATCGTAAACTTTAGAGAAGTTAGGTTTTTTGCTAGAACGTCTGCTTCCAATATTACCGTGATAACACCATTTTCTGTGAATTTACATGCATTTCCTATAAGGTTCATTAAAATTTGCGAAAGACGAGTCATATTACCTTTTACAAACGCAGGGACGTTTGGTGCAATTTCTACCTTCATTTCATTTTTGTTCTGAAGGCGCATGTATTCAAACGTAGTAGTAATCGTCCTTACCAGCTCTCGTAAATCAAATTGCCGATTTTCCTGATCATAAGAGTTTTCATCGATTTTGTTTATTTGTAGCACATCGTTTATAAGTGCCATTAAATAGTTAGCTGAAAATTTTAAAGATTTTAAATCCTCCTCATGTTTCTTTAAGCTTTCATCTTCCAGTAAGATTGAACTTAATCCAATTACTCCATATAACGGAGTACGTAATTCGTGACTTACGGTAGAAAAGAACTTCGTTTTTGATTTAGAAAGTCTTTCGGTTTCCTCTTTTGCCTCGAGATACTCTTTATTTTTAGATTTTAATTCTTGAACCAATTTCCTTCGGTTTCTAAAAACGAAGAAAAACCCGAGTAAAGCTGCAAAGGCCACTATTGCCAGAATGAGGTAAATATTGCTTAATCTACTTTTATTTTCTGCTATTTCAGTTTGTAACTGCGTACTCAATTCTGCAGCTGCCACCTCTTTACGATACTCTTTAATTTTGAATTTTGCAAATACCGCATCTGTATCAATATCAAATTTAATTTTGTCGTTTTTGTCTTTATATTCTTCGTATGAAAGTCTTTGTAAAAATGATTCCTCAAATCTCTCTTGATCAAATAGGCTCTCACTATAGGTTCTATATGCTTGCATTAGCTCTATGTCGAGGTCAAACTTTTTAGCGGTCTCAATTACTCTTAATAAATGTTGATCGGCTTGGTAATAGTTCTTTTTTGTATAATAATATTGCCCAAATAAATACTCGATACTCGTTGATAGCGCATCACTATCGATAAATCCGGCGCTATAATCTCGGGCCTTTAATAAATGACGATAGGCATCATTTAGATTATCACTTTCCATATTGGACACAGCGGTATTATAGTGAGCCTTTGCCAGATTTATTGTATCCTTTATTTTTTCGAATAATGAAATCGATTTTTCATGATATTCTTGAGATTTTTTTACGTGATCGCCAATTTGAAACTGTGAATAAAAATTGGCAAGATCCATATATGTTACCGCGGTTGCTGTATCATTTTTTGATAGGATTGCGTATTTCTGAGATTTTTCAAAATTCTCTCTTGCCATCAAAGTATCATTCAGGGACAAGTAATCATAGCCCAAAAATCGATAGCCTTGGTGTATATAATAGGGATTTTTAAGACGGCGCCCAGCTTCTAGAATTTTCATGTTTATATCCAAGGACTTCTTATAATTTCCTGAAGAATAATAAATATAGGATGAATCCACCATTTGGGTGAAAATGGCTTTGTCCTTCTTGGAAATTTCACTCTGTTCCTGCGCAGAAATAGTTGCTGTGACGAAGAATAAAAAGATTAAAAGATATAACTTGATACTTATATTCATACTTTAAACGATATGGATGCTGCAATATAATAGCTTTTGCAGTAGATTATTCAACGTTATTTGTTAATATTTTACGACACACAATTGTTGTAAACAAGTTTAAGTATTTAAATTTATGGTACAATGTAATCTTTATATTTTCAAACTAGAACTAAATGAGTACCTCCTACCTTTTACGCACAACAAATTCAATCTCACCTGGTACTTGTGCGATTTTTAGTTTCTATTTATTATAAAATTTGAAAGAATGGCAATTGTGATCTGTTAATAATTGGAAAAATAGCAGACTTTAAATATGATCAAATATTTTATCATAAATAATTTAGAAACCAACAATTAGAGAATTAGCACCCAATATTTGAATGATGTAAAATAGATGCATTTCAATATTCTGTTATGAGCAAATAGGTTTCATTATTTTCTAAAGATCTTTATTAAATGCAATCTTTCCACAAAATTAGACTATCAGAAATCTAATCGCGGTTGTGTTAGTTTATATTTTTTTGGGGGCAAAGAAAATTTCTGATATTGCTTTCGAATAATACCTTTATAAAAGCTCAACAGAAATGGTCAATAGGTCAACTGAATTTAAACCAAATAGCGCTTTTGAACTTGAAAATTTACGGCATTATTTTTCAAACGTGAAACATGTAATAAGGAATATTGGGAAAGGGGTATTTCAAAATATCAATACTTACGTTCAGATTATTTTTTTCTGAATTTACTTGAATTAAATTACTGGTTGCGCTATTTCATTCATTTTAGAGGAATTTTCCGCAGAAATTATATTTCTTATAACGGTTTGTTTAAAAATATCTATATCGTAAGGCTTCACTATAATATCGTTCATGCCACTTTCAAATATTTCTTGTCTCATTTCTTCTATCTCTACAGCTGTTAGCGCAATTATTGGAATACTTATATTAAAGAGTCTAATATCTTTTGTGGCCTCCATTCCATTTTTAATTGGCATATTTATATCCATTAAAATTACATCAAATCTTTCGTTTTTTGTCATATTTACCGCTATCTCCCCATTTTCTGCTAAAGAACAAATTGCGCCGTTTTTAAGTAAAATCTTTTTTGTAACGATTTGATTTATTCTATTATCTTCAACTATCAAGATTTTTTTATCTTTTAATAGATCAAAGTCTAAAACAATATTCGATTTATGATCTCTCGATGTGTCCACTACTTCAAAAGTTATGTCAAAAGAGAAAGTCGCACCGTTTCCAAGTTCACTTTTTAATTTAATTGTAGCATTTTCTAGAGCTAGTAGCTTTTTAACGATAGGAAGCCCCAAACCTGTTCCTTGATAATTATAGTTGGCATTTCCGGCCTGCATAAATTCTTCAAAGATAGAATCTTGATATTCCTTTGCGATCCCTATTCCAGTATCTATAATTGCGAAATGCAGTGTAGCCATCTGTTTTGAGATGTTAGTGGAATTTACTTTGACCGTTACGATTCCAGTTTCTGTAAACTTGCAGGCATTTCCTATAAGGTTCATTAAGATCTGTGAAAGGCGCGTATCATTGCCTTTTAAAAATCTGGGTACATCTGTCTCAATTTCCACCTTCATTTTATTCTTGTTCTGAAGCCGCATATATTCTATCGATGTTGTAATGGTAGTTACAAGTTCGCGTAAGTTGAACTCTTTTTTATCTTTTACATCATTGTTAGCGTCTATTTTGTTGATCTGTAGAACATCATTGATCAAAGCCATTAAATAATTCGCAGAAAATTTCAGCGATTTTAAGTCTTCTTCGTGTTTCTTGAGACTTTTATCTTCTAGCAATATGGAACTAAGTCCAATTACACCATAAAGTGGTGTTCTTAATTCGTGACTAACAGTTGAGAAAAATTTGCTCTTAGATTTTGCAAGTCTTTCAGTTTCTTCTTTTGCTTCAAGATATTCTTGGTTTTTAACCTTTAGTTCATTCAATAAATGTTGTCTTCTTATATAGGTGATGATAAAGACAACCACCACTATTAGCGCGCAGATAGTTACTACGGTTAAAACATAATTTTGTTTTTTCTTATTTCTAGTGATCTCGGTTTGTAGTTGTGTCTTTGTTTCTGCGGCCTTCTTGTCTTTTCTATATTCATCGATTTGAAATTGTGCAATTGCCGCGTCGGTATCTGTTTTGGACTTTGTTTTGTCTTTTTTTATTTTGTACTTTTCGTATAGAAGCCTGCTTTCATAAGCTTCTTTAGATCTGCCTTGAGCTTTCAAACTCTCACTAGAAAATTTATATGCCTCCATTAGATCTGAGTCATAATTATTCTTTTTAGCAATGTTAATGCTATTTTTGAAATATTGGTCAGCCTGAAAATATTTTTTCTTTTTCAAATAATACTGACCCATTAATAATTCAATTCCAGAGGTTAGGGGATCACTATTATATATAAGAGAGGCGTATTTTTTAGCGTTTATTAGATGCCCATATCCTTTCCTTAATTCATCCGCTTTTATATAAGTAGCGGCTGCGTTTGTATAAGCATATGCTAAATAAAGGGTATCCCTTATATTTTCAAGTAAATTGATGGATTTTTCATGATAAGCAACGGCTTTTTCCTCATAACCCTTTCCTGAAAATGTTGTGTAATAACTCGCCAAATCCATATACGAAACGGCCTTTGCGGTATCGTTAGTGGCTAGGTTCGCATATTTTTCAGACCGATCAAAATTTTCTTTGGCCATTGTGCTATCATTAAGTGCGATATAGTCATACCCTAAATAATGATAACCCAAGCGTATATATTCGAGATTATTTATTTTTTTAGCCTCTCGTAAAAGCTCCATATTTACATCAATCGATTTTTTGTAATTTCCTGATGAATAATAAACCTCAGAAGAATCGATCAATTTGTAAAATACTGCTAGTGCCTCACTCGAAATATCTTGGTTTTTCTGCGCATACAGACTTACTGAAATCAAAAGCAAAGCACTTGTAAAATATAGCTTGAGATAACAATTCATTTTTAAAATTAATTTTAAAAAATGTAATATAACGGATTTTTTAGCACATAATCCCGATTATTACCACTTTTTATAGTTCTAGAACATTTTATTTTCTGTTATATAAAGATTCTTAGTGATATTTTATCTGGAGAATTAAAAAATAAACGACACGTAAGATGCTAAAAAATTGAAAAAAATTACAATGTTTTAAAGTTGATCCTATAATTAATTAAAAAAATCAAAAGGAGTATAGATATAATTTTGATGAGAGGCTCAAATTATGGTCGGTCTAAAGTCAAGATAGCACAACGGTTTAGGAGATAGCTATTTAGAACAACAACGATTTATCCTATAATTTTTCAAACTGCTTTGCGAGCGCTATTAGTATGCTGCTCAATCAATTTTGGGGATAGTAAGTTCTTTAAGATGGTCTGTTTAAATTTAGTTACGTCATATGGCTTGACAATTATATCGTTCATACCACTTTCAAAAATTTCGCAGCGCATCTCATTTACTTCAACCGCAGTAAGGGCAATTATAGGAATCTCTTTGTTGAAAGTTCTGATCTCTTTTGAAGCTTCCAGTCCATTTTTAACGGGCATATTGATATCCATTAAAATTATATCAAAATTTTCTTTCCTAACTAGATTTACAGCAATCTCTCCATTTTCTGCAATAGTACAAACTACCTCATTCTGTAGAAGTATTTTTTTGGTAACTATTTGGTTGATTCTGTTATCCTCAACCACCAATATTCTTTTGTCTTTTAAAAGGTCAAGATCTAAAAGAGTACTATTTTTTAATTCGCTCATAGTATGTACTACTTCAAATGCCATATCGAATGAAAACGATGATCCTTTTCCAATTTCACTTTCGAGAGAAATGGTCGAATTTTCTAATGATAAAAGTCTTTTTACGATAGGAAGGCCTAAACCTGTTCCCTGATAATTGTAGTTGGCACTACCACTTTGGGAAAATTCCTCAAATATGGATTCTTGGTTCTCTTTTGCAATTCCTATTCCTGTGTCTTTGATATTAAAATTGAAGGTGTTAAGGTTTTTAGCTAAAATCTCTGAATCTATACGAATCGTGATTTCACCATTTTCAGTGAATTTACATGCGTTACCTATAAGATTCATCAGTATTTGTGAAAGTCGTGTATCATTGCCCTTTATAAAGGCCGGGACATCTTTTTCAATTTCTACCTTTATTACATTTTTATTCTGAAGGCGCATATATTCAAAAGAGGTGGTAATTGTCTTTACCAGCTCACGAAGGTTAAATTCTTTCTGTTCTTCTTCTGAAGAGTTGGCATCGATCTTATTTATTTGAAGTACATCATTTATCAAAGCCATTAAATAGTTTGCAGAAAACTTTAAGGATTTTAAATCTTCTTCGTGTTTTTTAAGACCTTTATCTTCTAATAATATGGAGCTTAAGCCAATAACGCCGTAAAGCGGAGTTCGCAGTTCGTGACTTACGGTTGAAAAGAATTTACTTTTGGATTTAGCGAGCTTTTCAGTTTCTTCTTTTGCTTCGAGATATTCAATATTTTTAATTTTTAACTCTTTTACGAGCTGTTGCCTTCTTCGGTATGTAATAATAAAGCCCACCACAATAATCAAGGCGCATGTAGTTACAGCCATTAAAACATAGCTCTGCCTACCTTTATTTATAGCGATCTCAGTTTGTAGTTGTGAATCGATTTCCGCCGCCTTTGCGTCCTTTCTGTATTCGCCTACTTGAAATTTTGCTATCGCCCAATCAGTGTCTACTTTAACTTTTATTTTATCAATTTTCGCCTTGTACTTTTCATATAAAATTCTATTGGCATAAGCCTCTTCATATCTGCCCTGTAATTTGAGACTTTCACTGAGAGTCTCGTAAGCCTCCATTAGATCTGAATCGAGATTATGTTCTTCTGATATTTTTATAGCGTTTTTTAAGTGCTTGTCTGCCTGAAAATAATTTTCTTTTTTATAGAAGTATTGACCAAACAAAAGCTCTGTCCCCGCATCCAATGAAGGCTCATTACTTATAAGAAGATTAGAATATTTTTGCGCATTATTTAAATATAAATACGCCTCTTTTAGATAGTTCGCTTTTATATATGTATCTGCCGCATTGGTATAGGCATAAGCTAGATTTACTGTATCCTTTAGTTTCTCCAACATAGCAATACCTTTAACATGATATTCAATAGATTTTTTTGATGACCCTTTGGCTTTGAATGTAGAATAGAAATTGGCCAAATCCATAAAAGTAACTGCCTTTTCTGAATCCTTTGCTGATAACCCGGCATATTTTTCAGCCTTTTCAAAATTTTCTTTAGCCATCAAGGTATCCTTGAGCGCCATATAGTCGTATCCTAAATAGCGATAACCCGATCTAATGTAAAAAGAATCGTTCAGTTTCTGAGCCTTACTCAGAATTATCATATTTATATCCATCGATTTTTTGTAATTTCCAGATGAATAATAAATAGTTGAAGAATCTACCAATTTAATGAACATGTCCTCTTGTTCTATATAATTGGCGTTACCTTCCTGTGCATTAGAATTTGTCGTGATGAGGAAGAATAAGAATGTAAGATATAATTTGAAAAAAATTTTCATTCTTAGTTGTAGATTTTGGGGGATGTAATATAACGGATAATTTTGCAGATAATCTATAATTGGGTTGTTAAATTTTTAATCTTTAAGTGATTAAGCTAATAATTTATTGAATATGAACAACCAAAAGCATACCATAAGTCAATCTTTACAACGATGAGCGAAATGGCAAAAAAATATGGTGCAATAAACCTCTCTCAAGGATTTCCAGATTTTGAAAGCGACCCACACTTGATTTCTCTCGTTAATGATGCAATGAAAGCTGGCTTTAACCAATACGCGCCAATGCAAGGCGATCTCGAACTAAGGCAACAAGTAGCACAAAAAATAGAATCGTTATACGGAAGATATTATGAGCCCGAAACCGAAATTACCATCACGGCCGGTGCTACACAAGCAATATTTACGGCTATAGCATCTGTTATAAAGAAAGGAGATGAGGTAATCATCTTTGCACCTGCCTATGATTGTTACGCGCCATCCATTAAAATATTTGGTGGAATTCCAGTGCCAGTACAATTGAAACCCCCATTATATAAACCCAATTGGGATGAGGTTGAATCAAACATCAATTCAAAAACAAAGTTAATAATAATCAATACTCCGCATAATCCAAGCGGTATGCTATTTTCTGAGAACGATATGCTACGGCTTGGGCAAATTTCAGAAAAAAATAATCTATTGGTACTTAGTGATGAGGTTTATGAACATATAATATTTGATGGCCATCTACACCAAAGCGTGTCAAAATTTCCAAAACTCGCTTCACGATCATTTATTACAGCTTCTTTCGGAAAGACCTTTCACAATACAGGATGGAAAATAGGGTATTGTATTGCGCCAAAAAATTTAATGTTGCCATTCCAGAATATACACCAATATAACGTATTTTGTGTTAACCATCCCGTTCAAAAAGTATTGGCGCAATACTTAAAGTCCCCTAAAAATTACTTAAGCCT
>Ga0209309_10001906_pt1 | contig 19905 bp, 25 predicted proteins | sample COGITO_mtgs_1204_2_FD_184807 | JGI IMG/M metagenome (GOLD analysis project Ga0209309, IMG submission 184807) | Pelagic marine microbial communities from North Sea - COGITO_mtgs_120412 (SPAdes) (version 2) | ecosystem: Environmental > Aquatic > Marine > Epipelagic ... | reverse complement strand
TGAGTCATATGTCAAATTTGACCTAATTAGACAAAACTAATTTTATTTACAACTATTAGTAGAATGTTTTGATCTTGATCAATTTACTTTGTTCTTGCATTTACCAGTTTTAAAAAACTCATCAATATTATCTATTGCTAGATTAGCCATTGCTATTCTTGTAAGCTTAGTTGCACTTCCTAGATGAGGAAGAATAAAAACACTTTTTATTTTTAAATATCCAGGATTCAAATTGGGCTCACCTTTGTAAACATCCAAGCCTGCCGCATAAATTTTTCTTCTATTCAATGCATCAATTAATGCTTCGTCATCAACAATGTCACCACGAGCTACATTCGTGATTACAGCTCCAGTTGGAAAATACTCCAATGTTTCTTTATTAATTAAATTTTCTGTTTCTTTAGTTGCGGGACAACAAATTGATAGTACGTCAGATACAGAAAAGAGACTTTTTAGATTATCGTGATAAATAGCACCTTGTTCTTTTTCATCATTCAGCTTGGATCTGTTATGATAGTGTATAACCATTCCTAATGATCTAGCAATTTTAGCAATTTTTTGTCCAATTCTTCCCATTCCTAAAATTCCAAGTCTTGTTCCAGTCAATTGCTTTCCAATTAAATAGTCAGCTGACCATTTCCAGTTGCTTTCTTTTGCACTTTGAATTCCCTCAGAAACTCTTCTGCAAGCACCTAATATTAATAAAATTCCAATCTCTGCTGTAGCATCAGATAAAACTTCAGGTGTATTGGTGACTGCAATTCCTTTTTTTTTAGCTGCTTCTAAATCTATATTTCCAAAACCAACTGCAAAATTTGAAATAACCTTAATACTACTTGGTAATTTGTTAATGGTTTCTTCATCCATCTTATCTGTAAGAGAGGTAAGTATCGCATCATTACCTTTGCTCATTTCAACAAGTTTAGATTGAGAATACAATTCATCATTACTATTAAATTTTGCTTCAAATAATTTTGAAGCTTTATCTTCTGATTCTTTTAATAATCTTCTGGTAATAATTATTTTTTTCATAATTAATTCTTTTGTAATATTTTTGGTTTTGGTCCCCCAGTATACCAATCTAAAATCTCAATAGTATGTAAAATTGGAGTTTTAGTTCCATTGGCAATTTGGGTGATGCAGCCAATATTTCCAGTTGAAATAAAGTCTGGTTCTAAACTTTCAATATTTTTTACCTTTTTTCTCAATAATTGTTTTGCTATTTTTGATTGTAAAATATTATATGTCCCTGCTGATCCACAACATATATGTCCCTCAGGAATTTCCATAACTTCGTTTCTCGTTTTTGAAAGTAGTTCCATGGGTTGATTGTGGACTTTTTGTCCATGCTGCATTGAACAGGCCGAATGATATGCAATTTTATATTTTTTATCTTTTAATTTAAAATTTAATTTAAGGTTTTCATTTAAATATTCAGTTACATCTTTTGTTAGTTGAGAAATTATTTTAGCTTTCTTTCTCATTATTTTATCATCTTTAAAAATGAAACCGTAATCTTTCATTGTAGTTCCACAACCTGATGTATTGGATAAAATCGCATCCAAATTACCTTTTAAATGTTCATCATACCATATGTTAATATTGTTCCTGAAATCTTGATGTGCATCATCTTCTTTTCCAAGGTGGTGATTTAAAGAGCCACAACATCTAATTTTTTTTGGCACAACTACTTCTACCCCGTGCCGATTTAAAAGTCTTATAGTTGCCTCATTTATTTGTGGTGAAATTTCTTTTTGTACACATCCAGTTAAAAGTGCAACTCTAGAAACAATTTTTTTTCCACTAACTTTATAAATTTCTTTTTGTTTAATAGTTTTTTTTGGAAAACTTGGGGGCATCAAACTCATCATATCTTTTATTTTTGATGGAAATAAAAACCGTACTGGTTTTGATAATTTAACTAACAAGCTTACGAGTCTAAAATATTTAGTATTAGGAAGAACAACAGATAAAAATTTTCTAATTGCTCTATCAAAAAAAGGTCTTTCATAATTTTTTTCAATATATTTTTTTCCGTGGTCAATAATGTGCATATAATTGACTCCGGCAGGACACGTTGTCATGCAGCTATAACAAGAAAGACATCTATCAATATGTTTTACTACTTTTGAAGTTGGTTTTTTTTCATTCTCCAACATATCTTTAATCAAATATATTCTTCCTCTTGGTCCATCTAATTCATCTCCAAATATTTGATGAGTAGGACACGTAGCATTACACATTCCACAATGAACACATTTTTTGAAAATTTTATCTGAAGAGACATTATCAGCATCACTTAATTGATTTTTTGAAAAATTTGATTGCATTAAACTCCTCTATACATCTTTCCTGGATTAAATATCCTTTTTGGATCGAAGCTTTTTTTTATTTTTTCTGATATTAATAATCTTGTTTCATTTACTGTAAATACAGTTTCTTCAAAATCAAATTTCTCAGATTTTTTGATTATTGTTAAATATCCACCAAGATCCTGTGTAATTTTTTTAATTTCTTTTATCTTAATATTTTGTGAGGATGGTATTTCTACCCAATGTAAAGAACCACACCAATCAATATAATATTTAAATTTATTTTCAATATTTTGAATTAATTTGATACTTGATGATGGAGGCACTACAATTCTTAATAAATTATTATTTGTTTGATTAAAAAGCTCAAGACTATTTATCTTTTTCCAAAATGGAATTGATTGATGTAGATCAAGTATTGTTGTGTTTAATTTATCTAATTCTAGTTCTTGATTTAATTTTTTAATTTTTTCATTTATTGATACTTTGTCTCCTTCAACCCTGATTGCTAAAAATGACCTATTAGATTTAAGATCGTTAAATTTGAAAACTCTATCTTTATTGTATTTATATTCCTCATTTTTTGGCTCCTCTGGAACAAATACTGCACCAGAAACGTCGCTGCTAGAGCTTGATATCTTTTCAAATAATTCATTAACTAATTTTTTTTCCTCAGTGTAAACAACGATTGTTGAGCATGATTTTTGTTTAGGTAAAACTTTTAAAGTTACTTCCGTTAGTGCCACAAGTGTTCCAAAAGCACCAGCAATCAATTTAGATAAGTCGTATCCAGTAACATTTTTTACAACTGTCCCCCCAGATTTAATAATGTCACCTTTTCCATTAACACCTCTAAAACCTAAAATATGATCTCTTACACTTCCAACTTTAAATCTTCTAGTTCCAGCAAAATTACAAGATAAGTAACCAGCAACTGTACCCTTGTTGGATTTTCCATCTTTTATAAAACCAAAGTCAACAATTTCAAATGCAAGTTCTTGATTGTTTTTTTCTAATTCCGTTTCAACTATCTCTAAAGGTGTGTTGGCTTTAACTTTTATATAAAGTTCCTCTGGTAGGTATTCCACTATGCCTGAAATTTTTGATAAAGATAATCGTTCTGCACACTGAGTTTTATTTCCAATAAAATTTTTAGTGTTTGTTCCAATCAGTTCTATTGGTGAATTTTTATCATATAAATCTCTTACTATATTAGAGACTTGTGCTTCATCCTCTGGGTAATAAGTCTTATCAGAATCTTGGAAGATTTGGGAATTTTTCTTCACCTCTGTGAACATGAACCCTTCCTTCCTCTGCACATTTTCTTAAAATTGGATAAACTTTTCCTGGATTTAACAAATTTTTTTCATCTAAAGATTTTTTAATATCTAATTGTTGTTGAATATCTTTATCGTTAAACATTTCACACATTAGTTCTCTTTTTTCAATTCCCACACCATGCTCACCAGTTATTACTCCTCCTAATCTTACACAAGTTTTTAAAATTTCAGCTCCAAACTCCTCAGTTTTTTTTAGTTCTTCTTTATTGCTTCCATCAAACATTATCAATGGATGTAAATTTCCATCACCTGCATGAAAACAATTAGCAACGGGTAAATTATATTTTTTAGATAAAGTTTTTATTTCTAACAAAGCTTCAGCTAATTTTCCTCTTGGTATCGAACCATCCATGCAATAATAATCTGGTGCCATAGCTCCACATGCGGGGAACGCTGCTTTTCTTCCTGCCCAAAAAGATAATCTTTCTTTTTCATCTTTACTTAGCTTTAAACTTGAGCAATTATTTTTCTTACAAATATTACTGACCTGATTTAATAGTTCATCCACTTCAGAAACTGTTCCATCTAATTCAACTATTAATAAAAGTTCAGCATCTCTTGGATATCCTGCTTTACTAAAATTATCTGTAGCCTCTATTAATGCCTTATCCATTATTTCCATGCCCGCAGGAACAATTCCACTTGAAATAATTTCAGATGCTGCATTTCCACCTTCCTCAATAGTTGGAAAACCAATTAATGCAGCTTTAACTACTTGAGGATTTTTAAGAATTTTTACTGTTGCCTCTGTAATCACCCCCAATAATCCTTCAGATCCACAAATTAAACCCATAAGGTCATATCCTTCTTGATCAAGAGTTTTTCCTCCAACTCTACAAATTGTTCCATCCATCATAACAATTTCAACTCCAAGAATATTATTAGTAGTAGTTCCATATTTTAAAGAATGGACACCTCCAGAATTTTCAGCAACATTTCCTCCAATCGAACATGCAAGTTGACTTGATGGATCTGGCGCATAATAAAAACCCTTATGTTTTACGGCATCAGTAATTCCTAGATTTGTTACACCAGGTTGAGTTACTACACACTTGTTTTCAAAATCAATTTCAAGAATTTTATTAAATTTTCCAAGACTTAATAATATTGCATCATTTAAGGGTAGTGCTCCTCCTGAAAGACCTGTACCTGCTCCCCTCGGAACAACTTTTACATTTTCTTTATGACAAAATTTTAAAATATTGCTTACTTCAATTGTGTTTTCTGGCATGACAACAGCCAATGGGGTTTGAGTATAAGCAGCTAATGCATCTGTCTCATAAGGTTTGATTTCATCTGAATGAGTTAAAACATTTTCTGGGTTTATAATCTTGGAAAGATTTTTAAATATATATTCTTTTTTGCTAATTGTTACTTCATCAATTTTTGGCAAAACCAATTCACTCATAGGTCTCAGCCTAGCATTTTTTTTATATTTTCCAATGCGTTAGAAATGTTGTCTTGTGAGGCTGCAAAGCTAAATCTTACGTAATCATTACATGTTTTGCCAAAGGCAGTACCTGGAACAATGGCAACACCCGCCTCATGCATTGCTTTTTTACAAAATTCTGCGCCGTTCATACCTGTTCCTATTACTTTTGGAAACGCATAAAAAGCTCCCCCTGGTAGACTGCATTCAACTCCTGGTAAGCTATTCAAGCCTTCATGAATTAATTTTCTTCTTTGTGTAAACTTTGCCATCATTTCATTAATTGAATCATCTGGTCCATCTAGTGCAGCAATACCTGCAAATTGTGCTGCTGCATTTACACATGAGACACTATTAATCAAAAGTTTATTTACATGTTGCACTAATTCCTTAGGCCAAAAACTCCATCCAAGTCTCCACCCCGTCATAGAATATGCTTTACTCCAACCTTCTAATACAATTAATCTTTCTCTTAACTCGGGATAATTAAAAAAAGAAGGCATTTCTTTATTATCAAAAATTTGCCTGCTATAAATTTCATCACTTAATATCGTAACGTGTGGATGTTTTTTAAGGCCTTCTGCTAATACATCAATGTCCGTTTTTTCTACAAAACTCCCTGTGGGATTATTTGGATTAATTAGTATTAACAATCTAGTTTTATCAGTAATTAGTGATAAAATTTTCTCTGGATTAAATTTAAGATCTTTATCTTCAGTTAAATTATAAGGCACAGATGTTGAGCCAGTATAATTAATCATCGACTCATAAATTGGAAAAGCAGGTGTAGGATGTATTATTTCAGCACCAGGCTCACCAAAACATTGGATTGCATAACTCATTGTAGGTTTTCCACCTGGCATGATTAGAATTCTTTCAAAATCTACGTCAACACTATATTGTTTTTTAATCCATCTTGTAACAGCTTGTCTACACTCTGGAATACCATTAGACATTACATATCCATGGTGACCGTCATCTAAAGCTTTTTTTGCAGCTTCAACAATATGTTTTGGCGTTTTAAAATCAGGCTGACCTAAACCTAAATGAATCATTGGATGTCCTTTTGCTTCTAATGCTTTGGCTTCAGCCAAAACACTAAATGCGCTTTCTGTTCCTAATCTTTCTAAATTTTTAGCTAATTTCATTCTTAATCCTATTATTTCTAACTTCTAAATTAATTTATTATTTATATATCTATTTTTAATAAGTAATAGTTATTTTCTATATATTAACTTTGACGCATTTAATTCTTTCAAATTTTTACATCCCATCAATACCATATTTCGATTGATTTCTTCATGCATGTTTTGTAATAAACGTTCGACCCCAGATTGACCTCCTGCTCCTAAAGCAAACAAAAACATTCTACCAAAACTACATGCTGTTGCTCCAGCTGCTAATGCTTTTAAAACATGAGTTCCACGTCTTATTCCACCATCTAAAATAATCTCTAATTTATCTCCAACTGCCTCTCTAATTGCATTAATTTGATCAAAAGGTGATCTTGAACCATCTAATTGTCTGCCCCCATGGTTTGAAATCATTATTGCAGAACATCCAATATCAATTGCTTTTTTTGCATCCTCAACTGACATGACTCCTTTTAAAGCAAAGGGTTTATTCCATTTTTTTACACAATATTCTGCATCTTTCCAATTCATGGCCGGATCATACTGTTCATTAATGTATTCAATTACAGACTTAGAAATATTAGTGCCTTTATCCGTTTTATTTTTAACATTAGATAATTCAAATTTACCATGAGTAAAATAGTTAAATACCCATTGTGGATGCATAGCAAAACTTATTAAACTTTGTAATGTAAGTTTTGGAGGAGTGGTAAAACCTGTTCTATGATCTTTTTCTCTATTACCTGCAACTAAGGTATCAACAGTTAAACACATCCCATCAAACCCTGATACTTTACATCTATCTATTAGATCATCAGTTATTGATTGATCTTTATGCACATAAAGTTGAAATAATTTTGGACCTTTAGATATCTCGGCAATTTCTTCAATTGTATTATTTGCCATTGTTGACATGCTATAAAAAGTTCCAAATTTTTCCGCAGCCCTCGCAGAAGCTTTATCGCCATCATAATGATAAAGTCTTTGCATTGCAGTTGGGGAGAGAAAAATTGGTATATTAATTTTTTTTCCAAAAACTGTTGTTGATAAATTTGGTTTTCCAACACTTGCAAGTATATTGGGAACTAAATCACAATCATTAAAGGAGTCAGTGTTTCTTTTCAATGTCACTTCATCATCTGCACCTCCATCAATATAATGGAAAATAGGTGAGGGTAATTTTTTTTTTGCTAGTCTTCTAAAATCATTAAAATTATAACAATCTTTAAGATTCATTATTTTTAAAATTTTGTTGAAATCGACAATGTTTCATTATTCGATCCTGGATTAATAGCACCCCAATCATTATTTGAAATATGATTATATGAGTAACCAATAGTGGAATTTTCAAAAATATTTATATCAAATTTAATTTCACTCTTAAATTCTAGAGCACTGCCTAAATCTTTACCATCACCTGCCTCATAATATCCTGGAGCAAAACTTGGTATTATATTCAAAAATCCTAAATTATATTCAGCCTGAATACCAGTGTATAAATATAAAGAATTGTCACCAGTCATAAATGCACCCGTAAGTGGTGAAAACTTTCCTAGAAATGTGTTTCTAAATAAGTTGTCATTATTGTGCTGTATTCCAACTAAAGTTGTTTGATCATCACCCTCTTTATCAATAACATCAAAAGTTCCTGAATAAAAATTATATTTATGTTCATTTTTGGAATTATTAAGTTCTTCACTTTGAACTGCTGTTGTGAATATTATTGTTAATAAAATTATATGAAGTTTTTTTAAATTCATTAGTTAGATATTCATTTTTTAAAAATTAATTTTTTTATCATTATTGCACCAGCTAGAAAAAATAACAACAATGGTAATAACCACAAAATATATGTATTTTTGTTAAATCCTGGATCATAAACAATCCACTCACCATATTTATCTTTTAAAAAATCATATATTTGTTTTTCTTTTAACCCTTCACTAATTTTTTTCTTAACAATCTGCTTGATACTAAAAGCAAATTCTGACTCTGAGTCATGGACGGATTGACCTTGACAAATTAAACAACGAATATTCTTTAAGATTTTAATTTCTATTGCAGCTGTTTTTTCATCAGATTTTAATTGATAAAATCCTAATGAAAAGAAAACTATTAATATTATCTTAAAAATTTTCATTTAATAATTAATTTAATTTCTTCTACAATTTTTTCATTAATTGGTCCTATAAACTTTTTTATAATTTTTTTATCTTTATTAATTATAAACGTTTCTGGTACGCCGTAAGCTCCAAATTCTACACTTAATGTTCCATCACTATCAATTAAAATTTTAGTGTAAGGATTTCCAAACTCATTTATAAAGTTTTTAGCATTATTTAATTTATCTCTATAATTTAGTCCAATCAATCTAACTGATTGGTGTTCTTTCAATTTCATTAAAAATGGGTGTTCGTCTCTACAAGGGACACACCAGGAAGACCAAATGTTTACAAGATAAAAATTACCTTTTTCAAAAATTTTTTCTGAGTCTATATAAATATTTGAATTAAAATCTTTAGCTCTAAAAACAGGTATATCTTTTTTATTATTAATTTTAGGTTTATAAATTTTTATATTATCTAGTCCTTTATAAAAAATAACAAAACAAAAGCTTAAAAATCCTATTAATGCAAATAAGATAAATTTATTTTTCATTTTTTTTTTTAAATAAACTCATTAGTCCTCCGAAACTTATTAATAAAACAGAAGTCCAAATCCAAATCATAAATGGTTTTACTTGGTATCTGATATTGAAATACTCATTACCTTTAACATGACTCATAACTAAAAATTTGTCATTTAATATGGATGTTTTTATGTCCGCCTCGCTAGTGATAGTTTTGGGTTGATTATAAATTCTAATTTCAGGTTTTAATTCAATGGTTTTACTATTCCGATCTTTTATTTCAAAATAGGCAATAATTGACTCAAAATTACTTTCTTTTTTTTTTTCTATTCTTTTAAGAAAGATTTCACCATTGCTATAATTATATCTTTCTCCAATTTTTATATTGGTTATAGTTTCTGAAGATAAGATGCTGTTAAATAAAATACTTAATACCAATAAACTAAAACCAAAGTGTGATAATGTTTGTGCTATGTTTAGCTTTTTATCGAACAGTTCTTTCAAAGTTGTAAAAAAAAGAAAAAAAGCAGCTGAAACTAAAATTGTATTAAAAAGTAAATCTACTTTTAAATTTTTAATTATCAATAATGATAACATTACAGAGATTATAAAAATAATGATTAGCGAATTTTTATTATCAATTTTTGATTTAATCCATTTAAGTCTAGGCACAAAAGACATTAATAATAAAAAAACTATTAAAAAAGGTGTTATCAATTTTTGATAAAATGGAGGTCCAACCGATATTTTTTCAGACGATATTACATCTAAAAAAATTGGATAAACCGTGCCTATCAAAACAACTGATAAAAAATACATCATAAACCAATTATTTATTAAGACAGAAGTTTCTCTACTAAGCCAAAAAAGTTGTAAATCTTTATAATTCTTTTTTTGAAATATAAAAAATATTATTAAAGATAAAGATATTAAAACAAATAAAAAAATTAATATAAAGACTCCTCTTGCTGGATCATTAGCAAATGTATGAATAGAATTTAATATTCCAGATCTGACTAAAAAAGTTCCACACATACTTAATGTGAATGTTGAGATAGATAATATGACTACCCAGGATGTAAACATATTTCTTTTTTCTAATACTGTAATACAGTGTAATAGAGCAGTTAATGACAGCCATGGCATTAAAGAGATATTTTCAACTGGATCCCAAAACCAAAAGCCGCCCCAACCTAGTTCATAGTAAGCCCAAATTGATCCTAACATTATTCCCACAGTCAAAAAAATCCACGAAACTAAAACCCATTTCTTAATGTGTTGACCCCAGTCTTTTGAAATATAATTTAGCACAACAGCTGCCAGTGCTGACGAAAATATTACAGATGTCCCAACATAACCTAAGTAGAGAATTGGAGGATGAATTGCTAAAGCAGGGTCCTGTAAAATTGGATTAAGACCAAGTCCTTCATTAGGAACTGGAAATAAATAATTAAATGGATTAGACGTCATTAAAACAAATAAAAAAAATCCAATAATTATTATTTGTTGAAATAATAAAGTTAAAATTCTATATTTTTTGGGTTGTTCTCTTGACTTAATTAAGAATAAAAAAATAAATAAAGTTAGTACCATCAGCCACAATAATAAACTTCCCTCATGGTTTCCCCAGGTACCTGAAATTTTGTAAAATAATGGTTTGGTTGTATGAGAATTATTAAAAACTGTCTCATTGCTAAAGTCGGAGTTTACAAAAGATATAATTAAACTTAAAAAACTCACAACAACCAACATCAATTGTAAGAAAGATAGTGATAATATATTTTGATTAATTTTATTATTACTGCTGTTAAAATCTTTAACTGAGACAATACATAGTAAAAATGAGGATAATAAACCCAAAAGCAATGAATAATATCCTATCTGATTAGCAAGCAATTTATTTATCTCCTAGAGCTTCTTTAACTTCCGGGGGCATATAATTTTCATCATGTTTTGCCAAAATTTTAGTAGCCGAAAAATAATTCTTATCTTTTAAAAAACCTTCTGCAACCACTCCTTTACCTTCTGCAAATAAATTTGGAACAACTCCTGAATAACTGACATTAATCTCATTTTTAAAATCAGTAATAATAAAATTAATTTCATCAGAATTTATAAAAACTGAGCGTTCTTTAACCATTCCTCCTATTCTTATCCTTTTTTTATCTAATTCTATTAACGACTTTATTTCAGATGGTGACTGAAAGTATACAACATTTTCTTTTAACGACTGTAAAACTAAAAAAACTGTTAAAATTAAAGAGATTAAAACTAGAGTTAAAAATATAAATCTTAATTTAACTTTTTTACCATACATGGTGTATTAGTTAAATGTTTGATGTATTGGATAATATTTCTCTATTAATACTTTGTAATCTTGCAACTCTAGCATTATCTTCATTCAGAGAGCCAAATTTAGCAGCAAATCTTTTTTGCTCTTTTAAAAGGTGTAATTTTGTTACAAAGTATAAAGTTGTAAAACTAATCAATGTAAAAGAAAAAGCTGACCATACATAAGCTCCATATCCATTCATTGAAATTATTTCATTTATCATAATCTATCTAATCCTTTATTTTTAACTTTTATCAGTTCAGTATTATATTTCATCAAAAAAATGAGGATTGAAAAAAGGGCAAATGCCGCAGTCATAATGCCCAGAGGCACCAACATTGATGTGTGTATTGCCGTGTTGGTTGATAAAATATTAATTGAAGATGGTTGGTGTAGCGTATTCCACCAATCAACTGAAAATTTGATAATTGGAACATTTGTCGCTCCTAAAATTGCAATCAAAGAAGTAATTTTTATCACTTTTTCTTTATCTTCATAAATTCGCCAAGACAATAAATACATTCCATAGAATACAGCTAAAATTAACATAGAGGTTATTCTCGCATCCCATGCCCACCATGTTCCCCAAGTAGGTTTTCCCCAAATTGATCCCGTAACTAATGCAATGATATTAAAAACAAATCCAGAGGGTGCTAAACTTTTAGCAATTAAGGAAAGGTGTTTGTTTTTAAAAACAAAACTCCCAACTGATAAAAAAGCTAGACTAGAAAATATTCCTAGCGCAATCCATGCTGCTGGCACATGAACATACATAATTCTTACTACTTCACTTTGCTTATAATCTTCAGGTGATAGAATAAGTGCTTCAATTAAACCAATAGTTAATACAATTACAAATAAAAATAAAACATACTTTTGTGCTTTAGAAATTATAATAAAGATTTTATTAGGTTCAAAAGATTTAAACATCTTTAGATTATACATTATAAAAAATATTATTTAATTTTTATTATGACGACATTCCAGTCAAGAATGTTGAGGGAGACAATAATACTAGGTTATATTTTTACACTCTTGACCAGAACATAACCAAAAAATAACTAAAATCTGTGTCTATGATTTGAGCTAATTGTGTTAAAAAAATGAATTAGTTTGAAGGTTTAAAATAACTTGAGCCTTTTCTTCCTGAAAAAATCTCTTCAATTAAAGGGTGTTTAATTGGTTCTTCTGAGTCGTCCATAAGTAAGTTTTGCTCTGAAACATATGCTTCATATGTAATTTCATCATTTTCAGCTAATAAATGATAAAAAGGCTGATCTTTTTTGGGTCTAACATTTTTGGGGATAGATTGATACCACTCCTCAGAATTATTAAACTCAAAATCAACATCATAAATCACACCTCTGAATTCAAAGTGTTTATGTTTTACTATGTCTCCAATTGAAAATTTAGCTCTTTGTGTCGCCATTAGTATTAATATGGGGTTTTAAAAAAAAAAATCAATAAAAAAAATATAATTGTTTTGTGGATATGTTAATATGTCTCAAATGAATAAATCTTTACTTAAATTTATAACTGACTTTGGACCTTTAGCTATATTTTTTTTCTTCTATTATAATAATGATAAAAATTTATCAGTTGCTATTCCTCCACTTATAGTTGCAACATTGACCGCACTGGCGATTGTTTGGTTTTTTGAAAAAAAAATACCAATGATGCCTTTACTAAGTGGTATCTTAATTACACTTTTTGGTGGGCTAACAATTTATTTTAATGATCCAATCTTTATATATGTAAAACCAACAATCATAAATATCTTATTTGCTTTAGCTTTATATTTTGGAAAATACTTTACTAACGAGCCTGTTCTTAAAAAAATTATGGGTAAATCAATTACGTTAACAGATATTGGTTGGGAATTATTGAATAGAAGATGGATGTATTTTTTCTTTGGTCTTGCGATTCTAAATGAGTGTATTTGGAGGACACAAACAGAGGAGTTTTGGGTCAATTTTAAAGTTTGGGGAATGTTACCAATAACACTTGTATTTACTGGCCTTCAAATCTCTTTAATTAATAAACATAAATCTAATGAATAAAAATTTAAAACTAGTCATAAATAATTCACATAATCGAATGAAGGAAGAACAATTTTTTGAAAAAAATGAACTTAAAATTATTCTTAATCTATACGCAAAAATGGTTTCTGCAGGATCTTGGAAAGATTATGGTTTAAATATTTCCAGCAGACAGGTAAGTTTTAGTGTTTTTAAAAATGCTGCCGAGAATGCTTTATATAAAATTTGTAAGAATTTTAAACCTAATAATAAAAATCTAAAATATTTAATTACAGATTATAATGGTAAAATTTTAAAAAATTCTTTTGATCTCGAAGTTTTACTTAAAAATACTAATTGGAAAAATCTTAAGAATAAATATTAATTATTGCTGATATTTATTAACAATTCTTTTGAGATTTTAATCTCGTTAAATGATTAATTCTTTCATCTGCTGCTCTGATAGCATCATTTGCATTCATTTGAGTTGCTACCATACCTGGCAACCAAAATAAGAGTGCTCCAACATTAGTTGCTGTTCCATAGCTTTTTTCAGCTTTTGCATCTCTTTTGTAATTTGATGCTATTGCTATTTCACCATCAAGCTGTGAGCAGTTCATTTTGCTATCATTAGGGCCTATAACACTTACAACATGTGGAGTTGCACAAGCATTTAAAAATAAAGCTAAAAAAGAAAAAGATACAAATTTTTTTATCATATAAATAATTTACTTATTTTAACGTCTTTGTCCAAATAATCTTAACAACATTATGAATAGATTTATAAAGTCTAAGTAAAGAGTTAAGGCACCCATTACAGCTTTTTTGCCCATTAACTCCCCATTGTCACTCACAACATACATATTTTTAATTTTTTGAGTATCATAAGCTGTAAGGCCAACAAAAATTAAAACACCTAAAATTGAAATTACAAAATCCATCATTGTAGATCTCATAAACATATTAACAACAGAGGCAATAATTATTCCAATCAAGCCCATCATCAAGAATGAACCAAGTTTTGTAAGGTCCCTTTTAGTTGTGTAACCGTATAAGCTCATTGCACCAAATGTTATTGAAGTAATAAAAAATACTCTAGTAATACTAGCGCCGGTATATACTAAAAATATTGATGACAATGATAATCCCATTAAAGAAGCAAAAACCCAAAAAGTTGTCTGAGCAGAGGATGCTGTCATTTTGTTAATTTTGGCACTCATATAAAATACAACACCAAGTGGGGCAAGCATTACAACCCATTTAAAACCTGATAAAAAAATTGTGTTTCCTAAACTTGTCAAAGCTGTAACTGAGCCGTTAGCATCTGTAACAACTGATAATTTAAAAAATATTAATGATACTAGACCTGTTAGTAAAATCCCAGAAGCCATGTAGTTATATACTTTTAGCATATAGGCTCTTAAGCCTTCGTCCATTACTACGGTTGACTGTTGTGCTTCTTTGACTTTATTTAGTATGTTTTGTTTATTAAATTCCATGATTTATATATAATATGTTTTTACTAATAATTCAAGATGTCTTAAAACCCTTAAAAATTAATATTTATGAATTATAAAAAGTTAGGAAATACAGAGATTGATGTAAGTACAATTTGTCTTGGTACAATGACTTGGGGGGAACAAAATACTCAAGAAGAAGGTTTTGAACAAATGGACTATGCTTTAGATCAAGGAGTAAATTTTTGGGATACAGCTGAAATTTACTCAATCCCTCCTAAACAAGAAACGTTTGGGGATACGGAAGTAATTATTGGTAATTGGTTTGAAAAAACAAAAAAAAGAGAGAAAGTAATTTTAGCCTCAAAAGTTTGTGGACCTATGCGAGAATATGTCAGAGGTGGTGGTAACCAATTTGGAACAAAAAATATTAATGAGGCACTTGAGGGAAGTTTGAGAAGATTAAAAACAGATTATATAGATTTATATCAATTACATTGGCCTGAAAGAAGAACAAATTTTTTTGGAAAGCTAGGTTACGAGCATGATGACAGTAATGAATGGACTCAATTCGAAGATGTTTTAGAAAATTTACAAAAATTTATAGAACAGGGTAAGATAAGATATGTGGGCTTATCAAATGAAACTCCTTGGGGATTGTCTAGATTTTTAGAACTATCTAAGGAGAAAAACCTACCAAGAATGCTTTCAGTTCAAAATCCATACAATTTATTAAATAGAACTTATGAAGTTGGTCTTGCTGAAATGTCTGTTAGAGAGAAAGCTGGATTATTAGCTTACTCACCACTAGCATGTGGATACTTATCTGGAAAATATAGAAATAATCAAATGCCAAAAGGTACAAGAATAGAGAGAGATGGCGAATTCTGGACCAGATATAATAAACCTAATTCAAATAAAGCGATTGATGCCTATTATGAGGTGGCAAAAAAAAACAGATTAAATTTGGCTCAAATGTCCCTAAAGTTTTTGGAGATACAGCCTTTCGTGACATCTGTTATTATAGGTGCTACGACAATGGAGCAGTTGAAAACTAATATAGAAAGTGTAAATGTAAACTTGACAGATGAAATTATTAAAGAAATAAATGAAGTACAAACAATATATCCTAATCCATGTCCATAATTAAAAAATTAATATTCATAATATTTTTGATTACTTTCTCTAATCAAATTGTTGCTGAAGAAGTTAAAAAAATGGGTACACATAAGGATTGGGAAACTTACGTTATAAATAGTGATTCTGGCAAAGTTTGTTTTGCTCAGTCGAAGCCTGTTCTACAAGCACCAAAAAACAAAACTTTAAGAGAGGCAAGGTTATTTATTAGTTTTAGACCAGGAGAAGATATAGCTAACGAAATTAGTATTACTAGTGGGTATAATTATAATAATAAAAATTCTATAAAAGCTATATCAGGAAAAAATAAATACACATTTGATATCGTTAGAGAAAATTTTGCCTGGATTACAGATAAAAATTTCGAAAAAAAAATGATAAAAACTATGAAAAAAGGTTCTCGGATAATGGTTAAAGCACATAACCAAAAAGGATCTCAAACAATAGATCACTACTCACTGTTAGGTTTTACTAAAGCATACAAAGCTACAAAAGCAAATTGTAGTTAAATAAATGAAACCCAAAAAAAAAATAGTGCTCGCCTACTCGGGTGGGCTAGACACATCAGTTATCTTAAAGTGGTTACAAAAAAAATACGATGCAGAAGTTATTTGCTATACTGCAGATCTTGGTCAAGAAATTGATAAAAAAAAAATTACAAAAAATGCTAGAAGATTAGGGGTAAAAAATATTATAATTGAAAATTTAAAGGATGTTTTTGTAAAAGATTATGTTTTTCCTATGATAAGAGGTCATGCAATTTATGAAGGCGTTTATTTATTAGGCACTTCAATTGCTAGACCGTTAATTGCAAAAAGACAGATTGCTATTGCAAAAAGATATAATGCACGTTCAGTATCACATGGCTCTACTGGTAAAGGAAATGATCAAGTGAGATTCGAATTGGGTTATCATTATTTTGGTCCAAAAATAAAAATAATTGCTCCATGGAGAATATGGAAACTAAATTCTAGAACTGATTTAATTAAGTATGCAAAAAAAAACCAGATTCCAATTCCCAAAGATAAAAAAGGTGCACCACCTTTTTCTATTGATGATAATTTATATCACACATCAACTGAAGGAAAAGTTTTAGAAAATCCAGTAAATGCAGCACCAGAGTTTCTTTTTCAAAGAACAGTTTCTCCAGAAAAAGCACCTAATAAACCTTCATTTGTAACTATAGGATTTAAAAATGGTGATCCAATAACTGTTAATGGTAAAAAGTTATCACCTGGAAATTTATTAGAAAAACTTAATAAACTTGCAGGCAAAAATGGAATAGGAAGAGTTGATTTAGTTGAGAATCGATTTATTGGAATTAAGTCTAGAGGTATTTATGAAACCCCTGGTGGAACATTATTGATGTCAGCACATAGAGCGATAGAATCTGTAACTTTAGACAAAGAAACTATGCATAAAAAGGATGAAATCATGCCCAAATATGCAAAACTTATTTACAATGGATATTGGTATTCAAAAGCAAGATTTAAGTTACAAAAAATTGTAGACCTTAAGAAAAACAAGGTGAATGGTTCTGTCAAACTTAAATTATATAAAGGAAATATAACTATAATCGCTAGACAAACTAGAAGTAAGGCCTACTCGCTGAAAAAAGTTTCTTTTGAAGAAAATAAAACATTTAATAAAACAAATATAGAAAGATTTATTAATTTTCACAAAAAACAATTAAAATAGGTCAATTTTAAAGGACACTTTAACCTTTGCCTTTAATTCATAAATATCTATTCTAACAATATGGAATCATTAAAAAATTGGATGAAGGATGCAGCAAATATTTTGTTTGATGATAGTAAAAACGATCTAAGATCTTTACCAAGATCTGTAAGATTACAAATTTTGTTAGTTCTAAGTTTTGTTTGGACTACAGTTTTTAGTTTATATATATTTTCTTACACAACTTTTGCATTTGGTTGGGCTGGTCTTTATGTTGCTCATATCGGATTAATATTTGCAGTCTATATGACATTCAAGCATTTTCATAAAGCAGAGGCTCAATCTAGCAGTGTATTCAAAACTAAAAATTTTGATCCATTTAAAATTATGGTTATTGTTTTTGTGATTGTATTCATCTTTGTATTTTCTAAGGGAATAGAGGTTTTAACAAGTCCCAACCCTAGCTCTTATTCAATTCCCTATGATGGACCAGCAAAATCAGTGTTTGAAAAATGGCTACCTTTTAGTAAAGATAAGTAATGGAAAAAATAGCAAAAAATTTACAGCTCGTACTGATGAGTATAATTTTAATAAGCACAGTAATAGCTGTGGGGATAGAAATTAAAAACATGTTTCTAAATCAATCAGTTACATTAGCTGATCTACTTTTAATGTTTCTTTATTTGGAAGTTTTAGCAATGGTTAGAGTTTTTTGGAATCAGCAATCAATAAGCATAACGTTACCCCTATTAATTGCGATTACTGCTCTAGCTCGATTTATTATATTGCAAGGAAAAGAAATGGATCCGACAGCGTTAGTTTATGAAGCTATTGCAATAGTTTTAATAGCAGCTGCAATTGTAATTCTAAGATTAAGACACAGCGATAAATTGGGTCTAAAAAGAAAAAAATCAAGATAATTTAATATGATATTTGAAGCCTCAAGGGCCAAGGCCGTTGATAAATTAAATAATTTTGTAGAAAATAATTTATCAGATTATTCAAAACTAAGAAATTTTGATTTTGGATCTAGCAATAGATCAAATATTTCTTGTCTGTCTCCATATATAACTCACGGAGTGATCAATGAATTAGAATTAATTGATAAATCGCTTAAAAAATTTTCATTTGCTAAAAATGAAAAGTTTATTCAAGAAGTTTTATGGCGTGTTTACTGGAAAGGTTGGCTTGAACTAAGACCAAATGTTTGGTCAGACTTTTTGATAGAATTGGATAAAATTAAAAGTGAATTTAAAAACAAACAAAATTATTTAGATGCTATTGAGGGAAAAACAGACATTGAGTGTTTTAATAAGTGGATAATTGAACTTAAAGAAAATAACTACCTCCATAACCATACTAGAATGTGGTTTGCTAGTATTTGGATATTTACACTAGAATTACCATGGCAATTAGGTGCAGAATTTTTTATGCAACATCTTTATGATGGTGATCCTGCATCAAACACTCTTGGCTGGAGGTGGGTAGCTGGTGTTCAAACTCAAGGTAAGCATTATTTGGCTACTGAATGGAATATAAATAAATTTACCAATAATAGATTTAAAAACATAAAACTTAATGAAAATGCCACTCCAATATTTAGTGATAAAACTTACTCTATTAATAAAAAAGATTTTTTTAATTGTGAAATTTTAGAGGATAAAACTTTATTAATATTTGAAAATAATATGACTTTTGAATTTTCTGATTTTAAAGAACAGAAATTTAAAAAAATTTTATTAGTCTCAAATGAAACAAATAGAGCAATCGAATTAGGTGAAAAAGTGTTAAAATTTAAGGTTAATCTTTTAAAGGATCAAAAAATAAGGTTAGATAAAAAATCAATTAATTGTGAAATTATTAACATTAATGATTTAAAAAATATTACAGAAGAAGTTTATGCTCTTTATCCAACTGTTGGTGAAAATTTAGATTTTATTCAAAATAATCAATTAAAAAATATTAAATTTTTATATAGAAAGTTAGATCAGTTTTCATGGCAATATTGTAATAAGGGGTTTTTTAATTTTAAAAATTATATTCCAAAAATTATTGCTAATTTTAATTAAAACCAACGTATCATTCCAATTATACCAGCTGTGGCATAAAAAAATTGTAATACAAGTATTCCCTTATGACCTCCTCTATATGCCCAGATACCAATTAAAATAGCTGATAACAATAGCAAACAAAATCCCAAAAACTCTATTCCAATATTTAAGGCTACAAATAAGGAATATAAAATTGCTGTAACAACACCTGACCATTCAAAAAATTTATTGCTCATAATTTCATATTTTTCATAAAATTTTTTTAAAATTTTGATACAGAATCTTAGAATAATTATTCATATCAGTCATATTATTTTTGGCAGCTTTATCAAATTTTTCTAATGCTCCATCTCCTAATTGGTCTTCAAGGGCTTTTTTATATTCAGGTAC
>Ga0209309_10001896_pt1 | contig 19966 bp, 18 predicted proteins | sample COGITO_mtgs_1204_2_FD_184807 | JGI IMG/M metagenome (GOLD analysis project Ga0209309, IMG submission 184807) | Pelagic marine microbial communities from North Sea - COGITO_mtgs_120412 (SPAdes) (version 2) | ecosystem: Environmental > Aquatic > Marine > Epipelagic ... | reverse complement strand
CGGCTACCGCGCCTGCTGCCCCGCCTGCTGCCCCGCCTGCTGCCGATAATGGTGCAGCATCCGCTGAAACAGCCCCATCGGCCAAGGCGCCGCAGATTGCGCCAGCGTCAGAATCAGTGGCAGAACCAGTGGCGCAAGCATTGGCAGAACCAGATTGGTCAGGCAGTTCAACGTCCCTAACCGTTCGCGAGTCACTTCGTGACGCGATGGCCGAAGAAATGCGCCGAGATGAAAATGTGTTCATCATGGGCGAAGAAGTTGCTGAATATCAGGGAGCCTATAAGGTAACACAAGGGCTTCTTGACGAATTTGGCTCGAAACGGGTGATTGACACGCCGATTACCGAACAGGGTTTTGCCGGTCTTGGTGTTGGCGCGGCCTTTGGCGAATTGCGGCCGATTGTCGAGTTTATGACGTTCAATTTCGCCATGCAGGCGATTGATCAAATCATCAATTCGGCAGCCAAAACCCTTTACATGTCTGGTGGTCAAATGGGCTGTCCGATTGTGTTTCGCGGGCCAAATGGTGCGGCAAGCCGTGTTGCGGCGCAACATTCGCAATGTTTTGCCAGCTGGTATGCGCATTGCCCAGGCCTAAAGGTTGTTGCCCCTTATTCGGCAGCTGATGCCAAAGGCCTGTTAAAAGCCGCTATTCGTGATCCAAATCCGGTTATTTTCCTCGAGCATGAAGTCTTGTATGGCCAAAGCTTTGACGTGCCGGATGATGATGATTGGATCGTGCCAATCGGCAAGGCGAATATTCTGCGACGCGGAAGCGATGTCACAATCGTTGCCTTTTCCATCATGGTTGGCCGCGCTCTTGAGGCGGCTGATCGGCTTGCCGAACAGGGCATCAGCGCCGAAGTGATTGATCTGAGATCAATTCGCCCACTTGATAGCGCGACCATCGTTGAATCGGTGAAAAAGACCTCGCGTCTCGTTACTTGTGAAGAAGGCTTTCCGTTTGCGGGCATTGGCGCTGAAATTGCCATGCAGGTTATGGAGCAGGCTTTTGACTGGCTTGATGCGCCGATTGCGCGTGTGACGGGCAAGGATGTTCCAATGCCTTATGCGGCAAATCTCGAAGCGTTGGCATTACCGCAAATTGACGACATTGTTGCCGCCGCGCGCACCACTTGTGATGGCTTTAAGGGGTAGGGCTGATGGCAATTGAAATTAAAATGCCGGCCTTGTCACCAACCATGACAACCGGAACTTTGGCAAAATGGCTTGTTAGCGAAGGCGATCGCGTCAATTCCGGCGATGTGATTGCCGAAATCGAAACCGATAAGGCAACAATGGAAGTTGAATCGGTTGATGATGGAATTATGGCAAAAATTTTCGTTGATGCTGGCGCTGAGAATGTTGCTGTTGGGGCGGTGATTGCTGTTCTGGCAGAAGATGGTGAAACCGCAAGTGATGTTGCCAAAAACAGCGTTCAAGACTCCTCGGTTGCACCGTCGGCTTCACCAGCCGTGACCGAAGCAAAAGCACCCGCCGAACCAGTGCCGATTCGTGATGCCCGGCCAGTGCCAGCACAAGTAACAGCGCCAGCCGTCGCAGCACCAGCAACCCAAACCGCCAATACCGACAAGCCGCGAATCTTTGCCAGCCCGTTGGCGCGCCGAATTGCGGCTGATCGGGGCATTGCACTTGACGGGATTGTTGGAAGTGGCCCCTATGGCCGGATTTTGCGCCGTGATGTTGAATCGGCGGATGTCTCGCCAATCGCGCAAACAACAGCGACACAGGCAGACGCGGTCCAGCGCGGCGACAGCTATCTTGTTGCCAATAGCCAGATGCGCAAAGTCATCGCTAACCGGCTTCAAGAGTCAAAACAGCAAGCACCACATTTCTATCTGACCGTTGATTGTATGATCGACAGATTGCTTGAGGCGCGTGAAGCGCTGAATGCAAGGGCAGGTGAAGGTATCAAAATTTCAGTCAATGACATGATCATCCGCGCGGCAGCAATGGCTTTGATCGCCGTTCCTGAAGCCAACGCCTCATGGGAAGGCGACAATACCCGTATATTCCGCCATGCCGATATTGCCATGGCAGTGGCAATTGATGGCGGATTAATCACGCCAATAGTGTGGGCCGCCGAACAAAAGGGGCTTGCCGCCCTATCACAGGTTACCGCTGATCTGGCCGCCCGCGCGCGTGACGGTAAATTAACCGCCGGCGAATATACCGGTGGCAGTTTTACAATTTCCAATCTTGGCATGTTTGGTATTCGCGAATTTGCCGCGGTCATTAATCCGCCCCATGGCGGCATTCTTGCGGTTGGTGCAGGTGAGCAACGGCCCGTTGTCATTGATGGCAATCTGGCCGTGGCAACTGTGATGAGCGTTACCCTGTCAGCCGATCATCGCGCTGTTGACGGCGCGGTTGGGGCCAAATGGCTGCAGGCTTTCAAGGGGTTTGTTGAAAGCCCAGTCACCATGCTTTTGTAATTCATCCTGCAATAGCCCCGATTACAAGCCGACCGGTTCGCCGATTAGGAGACAATAATGACCGATACCCAATTTGACATTGCCGTAATTGGTGGCGGGCCTGGCGGCTATGTTGCGGCCATTCGGGCGGCCCAGCTTGGGCTAAAGCCGGTGGTTATCGAGCGTGAGAATCTTGGCGGTATTTGCCTGAATTGGGGCTGTATTCCAACCAAAGCGTTGTTGCGCGCGGCTGAATTGCGTCATTCAATTGACGAAATGGCCGATTTCGGCATCACGGTTGGTGAGGTTAAAATTGATCTTACGGCTGTCGTGAAACGGTCACGCAAAGTTGCAGCTCGTCTGTCGACGGGTGTCAAGCATCTGTTAAAAAAGAACAAGGTTACCGTGATTGCGGCCGAAGCCAAGCTTGGCGCGACAAAGGGCGGTTTGCGCCAGATCAGCCTGTCAAATGGAGATATGGTATCAGCCAAACATGTGATCATCGCCACCGGCGCCCGCGCGAGGGCGTTGCCCAATATCGAGGCTGACGGCAAAACCATCTTGACCTACCGTGAAGCAATGGTTCCCGAAACCATGCCCGAATCGCTTATCATTGTTGGTTCAGGCGCGATTGGAAGCGAATTTGCCTCATTTTATCATGATATGGGGGTAAAGGTGACACTGATCGAGGCGCTTGACCGCATCTTGCCAGTTGAAGATGAAGACGTGTCTGCTTTCGTTCAAAAAGCATTCGAAAAGCGCGGTATCACAATTATGACCGGGGTCAAATTGCAAGCTGTGACAAGCGATGGCAACGGCGTTCAGGCCAGTATCGAAGGCCATGACAAGCCATTGCAGGCAAGTCGGATGATTCTTGCCGTTGGCATCACCGGCAATACTGAAAATCTTGGCCTTGAAGCGACCAAAATCAAAGTTGATCGCGGTCATATAGTGACCGATCAATGGGGGGCAACTGGCGAAGCTGGTATCTATGCCATTGGCGACGTAACCGGCCCACCTTGGTTGGCGCATAAAGCCAGCCATGAAGGCATCATCTGTGTCGAAAAAATCATGGGTCAAAAAGATGTTCATGCCATTGGCGACGGTGCTGTGCCGGGCTGTACATATTGCCGCCCACAAGTCGCATCTATTGGCATGACCGAAGCGGCAGCAAAACAGGCTGGTTATGATCTGAAAATTGGCCAATTTCCATTTGCAGGCAATGGCAAGGCGATTGCCCTTGGCGATGATGGCGGCTTTGTAAAAACGATTTTCGATGCCAAAACTGGCGAATTGCTGGGCGCGCATATGGTTGGGCCTGAAGTCACCGAATTAATTCAAGGCTATGCCATTGCGCGGACTTTAGAAGCAACCGAAGCTGAATTAATGGCAACGATTTTCCCGCACCCAACCCTGTCTGAGGCGATGCATGAATCGGTTCTTGATGCTTATGATCGCGCCATTCATTTCTAAGATAACAACGCTGTTTGCGTTCGCTTTCATGCGTTTGTATTTTTTGCCTTTTGGCAAAAGCCTTTTTGCCAGCCGTTAATCGGTTGTTCTTTATCTGGTTAGTCTGCTAAGAAAAACCATGCCACAGATGAACACAAGCAAAGGGGCGGCACGTCACCCCGAAAAACGCAAAAACCCGGATCGGCCACAGCCGCGCCGTCCTGAATGGTTGCGCGTAAAAGCTCCCGTTTCCGCTGCCTATGCCGAAACAAGATCCTTGATGCGTGATCTCAATCTTGTGACCGTTTGTGAAGAAGCGGCTTGCCCGAATATCGGGGAATGCTGGGCGCAAAAACACGCCACCATGATGATTTTAGGATCGGTTTGCACGCGCGCTTGCGCCTTTTGCAATGTTGCAACGGGGCGACCTGATCTTTTGGATCCGCATGAGCCGGAAAATGTTGGCAAAGCTGTGGCAAAGCTTGGCCTTCGTCATGTGGTGATTACCTCGGTTGACCGTGATGATCTGGATGATGGTGGCGCGCAGCATTTTGCCGATACGATTCTGGCCATTCGCCATTTGTCACCCGGTACGACGATTGAGGTTTTGACGCCAGATTTCCTGCGCAAAGATGGCGCTGTTGAAATTGTTGTCGCGGCGCGGCCTGATGTGTTTAACCATAATATGGAAACCGTACCGCGCCTTTATCCGACAATCCGACCTGGTGCGCGATATTTCCACTCGCTATCCATCTTGCAAAAGGTCAAAGAGCTTGATCCAACGATCTTCACCAAATCGGGCATTATGGTTGGCCTTGGTGAAACCGATGGTGAAGTTGAGCAATTGATGGATGATCTGCGAAGCGCCGATGTTGATTTCATGACAATTGGCCAATATCTGCAACCAACACCAAAACATGCGGTTGTCGATCGGTTTGTCGAGCCAACTATATTCGCGCAATTTGCGAAAATAGGGGCTGGCAAGGGATTTTTGCTGATGTCGTCAACGCCTTTGACCCGATCCAGCTATCATGCTGATGCTGATTTTGCCGCATTGCAGGCAGCCCGAAACGCCGCGCATCTTGACGCATAGTTATCGGAGCGCGCAGGAATGACAATCCATAAGGAAAAACGGGTGATCCATCACCGGCCACAAGACCTTTATGCGCTTGTTGCCGATGTGCGGTCATATCCTGAATTTTTGCCTTGGTGTTTGGCGTCACGCATCCGGCAGGAATCAACCGACGCTTTGACCGCTGACTTGATCATTGGCTTTAATATGTTTCGCGAACGGTTCACATCCTATGTCGAACTTGATCCTGCGAATTTGGAAATTACCGTGAAATATGCCGAAGGGCCATTCAAACATTTGACCAATCATTGGCGGTTTCTTGATCACCCTGATGGATGTGAAATTGATTTCTATGTCGATTTTGAATTTAATTCACGGCTGTTGCAATCGGTCATTGAAACGCTGTTTACCGAAGCGGTCAAACGTATGGTGCGGGCATTTGAAACCCGCGCCGATTCACTATACGGAAAAATACTGATTAGAAAATAATAAATTATTTCAACTCATTATAAATCATTGTTAGTGATTTATGTAAGGATTTTTTGCGAACAGAATCGCGGTCGCCAGTAAAGATATGATGATCATGAATCGCTGGTTTGCCGCGCCACTGACAGGCAAAATGCACAAGCCCAACAGGTTTGCCTTCGCTGCCGCCGCCTGGCCCGGCAATGCCGGTAACCGATGCTGCTAATGTCGCAAGTGGCGTTTTCAACAGCGCGCCGGTGGTCATGGCAATGGCGGTTTCGGCTGCGACCGCACCATGGCTGGCCAAAATTTCATCACTGACACCAAGAAGGTCTTGTTTTGCCTGATTGCTATAGGTCACAAGACCGCGATCAAGAACCGCAGATGAACCGGCAATATCGGTCAAAGCAGCGGCAATCATGCCGCCGGTGCAAGATTCGGCAAGAACAAGCATCACGCGCTTGTCAGTGGCAAGCTTTATAATGGCCTTAGCCAAATCATTTGCTGTCATATTTGCATCATCTGTCATAGCGCCTCGCCAATGAAGTTAGATCTAAAAGCCGGCAAGCAATTGTGCCGCGCCCCAAAGGCAGAGGGCGGCCAATAGACCTGCGACAATATCATCGGCCATAACGCCAACACCGCCCGAGAGCGATTCAGCCATGCCGACAGGGCCAATCTTGGTAATGTCAAAAAACCGGAACAAAATAAATGCGGCGGCAAACCACCAAAGATCAAGCGGCAGAATGATCACGGCGATCCATTGTCCTGCCACTTCGTCTATGATGACTTCCGGCGCGTCCTTGCGGCCAGTGGTCTGTCCATAAGCATCAGCCGCGAAAATGCCAATAACGGTAACAAGCAATGTTGCCGCCGCCAATATTCCGGCGCCATAGCTGGCAATCATATAGCCGCTGACAACGCCGACAAACGATCCAATTGTGCCCGGGGCAGGGCGTAAATGCCCAATCGGGCCAAGCGTGGCAAGATAGGCAAGTGATGATCGAAGTGAACCGCTGATAACCATCACTTTGTCGTACCAGTGGAGGAAGGATGATCTGATGGTGCGGGCAAGGTGATGCTGGCACTTGCTTGCGCTGCGATTCCTTCACCGCGACCGGTAAAGCCCAACCCTTCGGATGTTGTGGCTTTGACGCTGACACGGTCAATGGAAATGCCGCATATTTCGGCAATTCGACGGCGAATGGAGTCGCGATGCGGGCCAATTTTTGGCGTCTCGCAAATCAAGGTTAGATCAAGATTCATAATGCGGCCACCGCGTGCCAGAACACGCTTGGCAGCAAAATCCAGAAATATCGTGCTATCTGCATTTTCCCATTGCGGATCAGATGGCGGGAAATGGGCGCCGATATCGCCATCGGCAAGCGCGCCAAAAATCGCGTCGCATAAAGCATGCAATCCAACATCACCATCAGAGTGAGCCAGCATGCGGCGGTCACTATCTAGCTTGATACCGCCAAGCCAGATCGGGCCAGCTTCATCGCTGAATTTATGAACATCAAAGCCGGTGCCAAAGCGTGTTTCTGTCATGCTGTTATCATCCGTTTTTTGCCGATGACCCTGCGCTGCGCTATTGGCCGCAAAGAGATGCGACAACATAGCAAAATCATCACCATCGGTCAGCTTCATAAGCTGTTTAGCGCCATCAATCGCTGTTACTTTGAAACCGGCAGCTTCGGCAAGGCTGCAATCATCGGTAAAACCGCCTTTGCCCGCAAAATCATCATGCAGTTTGGTGATGATATCGCGGCGGAATAATTGCGGTGTCTGCGCGGCGGCAAGCTGGCTTCGGTCAATGCCGCCCGTAATAAGGGCGCTGCTGCTTGTCCGGTCATTTTTGGCGGCGTGCTTGTCGATGGTTTTGATGCTGTCGGCAAGTGGCAAAACCGGAACGGCACCAATGATTTGAATGTCATCATTGCTGGCATCGCCATTGGCATGATCAACAGCGGTGATTAAGCCATCTAATAGATTGGCCGGTATGAAAGGGCGGGCTGCATCATGAATGGCAACATAGTCGATATTCTGGCAATCTGGCAGGCTGGCAAGGGCGGTTAACCCAGCGTGAACCGATTCCTGCCGCGTAGCACCGCCAGCGATAAGATAAATCGGCTTGTGCGTTTCTGGCAAAATATCGGCCATATGGGTGATATAGGGTTCGGCTACGACCAGAATGATGGCGGCAATCGCTGGATGGTGATGAAAATAGTCAAAAGCGTGGGCGATAACGGGTTTACCGCCTAAGGGCCAGAATTGCTTTGGTAGATCATGCCCAAAATTGTTATGCCCAAAATCGCTGTGATGGGCAGCGTTGAAATTATGCGTGCTGGCCGCGCGAACGCCTGATCCGGCGGCGACAATAATCGCCGCGCATGACGTGGTGCCGGATTGATCGGAGCGTGAAACAGTTTTATTTTGCATGACAGTCCTTCTTATCCCCAATGTATGCCGCTTTGTCCAATGGATATTCAGTCCGGCAAGCGCGTGGCTTCGGCGTTGCGGCCCAATTCAATCATATCGCCGATGCTTTGGCGGCGATTGACGTTAAGTGATGGATTTTTGTGCATTAATTGCCTATTATATGGGCGTTTTAACGATATTCACCATCGGTGTTTGTCTTTTCGGGTCTGTTTCGGGGTCTTTTATGTCTCTTGCCATTGATGGAAACATCTTGCCCCATGCGGCCATTCTGGCGCCCATGTCCGGGGTAACTGACTGGCCGTTTCGCCGCGCTGTGAGGCGCTGTGGCGGCGGTTTGGTGGTAACCGAAATGATTGCCAGCGCAGCCGTTTTGCGCGACGTGAAAAGCGAAATGCGGAAATTGCGAACCGAAGCGATTGCCGAAGCACCGCTATCAATCCAGCTTGCTGGCTGGGAACCGCCGGTTATGGCCGAAGCGGCGAAAATCTGTGCCGATCTTGGGGCAAGCTTTATCGATATCAATATGGGGTGCCCTGCCAAAAAGGTTACTGGCAAATTATCGGGCTCGGCCTTGATGCGTGATCCGAACCTTGCTGGTGCCATTATGACGGCTGTGGTTGATGCTGTTGATGTGCCGGTTACGTTGAAAATGCGGCTTGGTTGGGATAATGACAGTCTGAATGCGCCGCAGCTTGCCAAGATGGCTGAAAATGCCGGAATCAAAATGCTGGCCATTCACGGCAGAACACGCTGTCAGATGTATAATGGTGCGGCAGATTGGGAAAAAATTAGTGACGTGGTGACGGCGGTTGATATTCCGGTTGTTGCGAATGGTGATATTACCTGTCTCGACACCGTGCAAAAAGCCATCGAGCAAAGCGGTGCTGCTGGTGTAATGATTGGGCGTGGGGCGCAGGGGCGTCCCTGGCTTTTGGCGCAAGCTGGCGATCTCTTGGCGGGGCAGGCGGTTCGTCCAACGCCATCAATCGGTGTGCGTCACCATTTGATGCGGGCGCATCTTGACGATATGCTTAGCCATTATGGAACCGCCGCGATGCGGTTGGCACGCAAACATATTGCCTGGTATGCGCATGGCCTTCCCGGTGCCGCCGAATTACGCGATATTGCCAATAACAATACCGATGCCGCTATGGTGTTTGCTGCGGTTGATCAATTTTTTAGAGCGCTTGATCCAAGCGATGTGGCGGCGTGATGCGTTCGCCATCAAAATCAATGTCATCAGGCATGTCTGATACGATGGATCGAGCCGGATATCCGCGCCATGACCATGATGTCGATCAGCATTCGGGCGTTAGTATGGCGCAAATTATGGCTAGCTTGCCCAATCCGATTTTTGTTTTGGATGCGGATAATTGTTTTGTTTATCTCAATCAAGCTGCCGAAATGTTCTTTCAATCAAGCCAGATGATCTTGTCCGGTATGCCGCTTGAGGGGTTTATTCCAGCTGATAGTAGCCTGTTTTCGATGTTGCAACGCGCCCGAGACCAGCATGTTTCGGTTGGTGATCAGGGGCTTGAACTGGCAGGGCCAAAGCTGGGGCTAAAGCTTGTAAATGTGCAAATCACCCCCTTTGGCGACACGCCGCGTCTATTGGTGTCGGTTCAAGAACGCGCGCTTGCTGAACGGCTTCGCGGCCAGTCATTATTTCGCGGTGCGGCAAGGTCTATTTCGGCAATGGCGGCCTTGCTGGCGCATGAGGTCAAAAACCCGCTTGCCGGAATCAAAGGCGCTGCCCAGCTATTGGAATCAGGCCTTGGCGATGAAGACCGCATCCTAACCCGCATGATTGTCGAGGAAAGTGACCGTGTTGCGGCACTTCTTGACCGAATGGAAGGCTTTGCCGGTGGTGCGCGTCTTGTGCTTAGCCCGGTGAATATTCACGAGGTTTTAGATCATTGTCTTGGGCTGGCGGCGGCATCTTATGGGGCGCATCTGGTGATCCGCCGGCAATATGATCCATCCTTGCCATTGGTGAATGGGCATCGCGACCTGTTAATTCAATCCTTTATTAATATAATCAAGAACGCTTCGGAAGCTACTGATAAAAATGCAGAACTTGTTATAAAGACATCCTATTCACGCGGTCGCCGTTTGTCATTAGCGGCAAGTGATGGCGGATCGCATGTGCCGGTTCAGGTTGATATTATCGATAATGGACGCGGCATTCCCGAAGATATTCGCAATCATATTTTTGACCCGTTTGTATCTGGACGCAATGGCGGCAGCGGGCTCGGCTTAACAATGGTTGCCAGTGTTGTTGCTGATCATGGCGGTATGATTGAGGTCGATTCAACGTCAGGTCGAACCGCCTTTCGGATGAATTTTCCGGTGGCCGAATTAGATAAACCGGCGCCAATACCATCAAAACCGGCAAAAGGATCAGCTGAATGAACGTAAAGCCACCGCTTATTCTTGTTGCCGAAGATGATAAATCGGTCAGGCTTGTTGTGCAGCAGGCACTTGCCCGTCAGGGTTGTGCTGTGCAATCAAGCGGCACTGCGGCGGGGTTGTGGAAATTGATTGAATCCGGCAAAGGCGATGTTTTGATTACCGATGTCGCTTTGCCTGATGGCGATGCGCTTGATCTGTTGCCACGCATCCAAGAGCGTCGCCCCGATTTGCCGGTCATTGTGATGAGCGCCCGTTCAACATTACTTACCGCCGTAAAGGCCCAGCAGATTGGGGTTTTTGAATATCTGCCAAAACCATTCGAGTTGCGAAGTTTGATCGAGGTGACGCAACGCGCTGTTGAAACCATCGGCGCGCCAAGCCGGTCAAATGCCAAAACAGCATCAATCGAAGAGGGCGGCCCGTTAATTGGCCGGTCGCGCCCGATGCAGGATATTTTCAAAGCGATGGCGCGGGTTGTTAGCACCGATCTAACCGTTCTTGTGACTGGTGAGAGCGGTACGGGCAAGGAATTGGTCGCCCGTGCGCTTCATGATCTTGGAAGCCGCCGCGCGGGCCCGTTTGTTGCAATCAACCTTGCTGCGATTCCGCGTGATCTTGTCGAAGCCGAATTATTCGGGCGGGGCAAGGATGATGGCTCGAATCCGGCAAAGCATCATCAGGGCCGGTTTGAACAGGCCGAGGGCGGAACGCTGTTTCTTGATGAGGTTGGCGATATGCCACCCGAGGCGCAAACAAGGCTTTTGCGGGTTTTGCAAGATGGTGAGTATCTGCCCGTTGGCGCGCAGCGGCCAGTCAAAACAAATATCAGGGTCATTGCAGCAACAAACCAGAATTTGCATCACCTTATGCATCAAGGCCTGTTTCGTGAAGATTTGTTTTACCGGTTGAATGTGGTGCCACTGCGATTGCCGCCATTGCGTGAACGCGTGGAAGATATTGGCCCGCTTGTCACGCATTTCCAGCTTCATGCCGTCAAAGCGGGGCTGCCATCAAAAACCTTTACCCCTGAGGCATTGCGTGCGCTGAAATCTTGGCATTGGCCGGGCAATGTGCGCGAATTGGAAAATCTGGTCAGGCGCATGCTGGTGCTTCATGCCGATAACAGCATTGATGCGGCGGCGGTTGAACGTGAATTTCCAGCCAGCCAGACCGAAGTAAATGAAGATGCAGAAAGCCTGTCAGAATCGGTTGATGCGCATATTCGGCGTTATTTCGACGCATTGAAAGGTGGCATGCCAGCCCCCGGCCTCTATGGCCGTATTTTGCGCGAAGTCGAACATCCGCTTATTCTTGCCACGTTAGAGGTAACCCGTGGTAATCAGGTTCGAGCCGCCGATATTTTGGGGTTAAACCGGAACACCTTGCGCAAAAAGATCAAGGATCTGAACATAAAGGCAGGCCGCTAAAATGTTGAAATCTAATGATCAAAATATATCAACGATTGCTAAAAAGGGCTGGTTTAGCGAAGACCGGCTAGCCTATATTTCGATCCTGTTTACCCTTGGTATGGGGGCGGCCACGGCCTATGCCTTGACCCGCGTTGACTATCTGTCAAACGATACCGATTTCGTGATGTGGTTGATCATTATTGATGCGCTGGCATTGGTCGTGCTCGGTACGCTTGTGGGGCGGCAGATCTGGCGCTTATGGTCGGAACGGCGCCAACGGCTTGCCGGTCACCAGCTGCATTGGCGGATGGCGGTTCTGTTTGGCGGGGTGACAACTTTTCCAGCGGTGATTGTGACGCTCTTTGCGCTTTTTGTTGTCGATTATTCGCTGCGGGGTTGGTTTGCCGAGCGCATTTCAACCGCGGTGAATGAATCGGTTCGTGTTGCCGAATCTTATTTTGATGAACATGCGCGTTCGATTTCTGGCGAAGTGCTGACGATGGCCAATGATATCAACCGCGAGGCCTATCGTCTGGTTGGTAAGGGCAATTTGATGGGGCGCTATCTCAGCGACCAGGCCGCGCTTCGTAATTTGTCGGATGCAATTATTTTTGATGGCACGGGGCAGGTTTTGGCAAAATCGCAATTTGCCTTTGCGATTACATTTACCAATCTTGAATCCAGCTGGGTCGAAAAAGCGCGAAAAGGCGAAGTGGTTATTCTTCGCGCCGATGAAACCAATAAATTGCGTGCTGTGGTGAAGTTGAACAGCTATGTCGATGCTTATCTTCTTGTTGGCCGTTTTATTGATTCAAAGGTTTTGCTGGCGATGGATCAAACGCGCCTTGCGGCATCAGATTACCAGCAGCTTGGGTTTCAACAGCTTGATCTTCAAATCAGCTTTGCGGTGTTGTTTGGTATTATTCTTCTGCTGATTCTGATTGCGTCCTTATGGATTGGATTGAATCTGGCAACGGCGATTGTTGGGCCGCTTGGCTCGGTTATCCATGTTGCCGAACAGGTGCGTGCCGGTAATTTGTCGCAGCGTGTCCCCGAAGATTTGCAGCTTGAGGAAATTTCGCGCCTTGGATCGGCCTTTAACCGAATGCTTGATGAGTTGGCGCGAAGTCGCGAACAGCTTGTTCAAGCCAATACCCAGATTGATCAGCGCCGTGAATTTACCGAGGCGGTTCTTGGCGGGGTGTCATCGGGTGTTGTTGGTCTTGATCGTGATGGCAAGGTTACATTGCCAAATGCGACCGCGCGGGAATTGCTTGGCAAAAATGACACTGACCTGATTGGCCAAAGACTGATTGATGTTATTCCTGAGTTCAAAGGCTTGTTGTCGATTATCAATCAGAAAAAGCGGCGCTTTGGCGAAGAACAGATTATTCTTCAGCGACAAAACAGCCATTTGATTCTGCGGGCGCGTATTGTCAGCGAGGTGATTGAAGGGCGGGTCATCGGCTATGTTGTAACCTTTGACGATGTTACCAGCCTGCTGAGTGCGCAGCGTAAGGCGGCTTGGTCTGATATTGCGCGGCGCATTGCCCATGAAATCAAGAATCCCCTGACGCCAATCCAGCTTGCATCTGACCGCTTGTTAAAAAAATACCGTCCAGATGAGCAAAAGGCGGCTGATCAATTCGAGGAATATGTTCGCATCATCATGCGGCAGGTGGATGATATTGGCCGTATGGTTGATGAATTTTCAGCCTTTGCCCGCATGCCACAACCCGAGATGGAGCGCCATTCTTTGCTGGATATCGTCAATGGGCAGATTTCTTTGTTTGCCAGCAAGGATTTGTCACTTGATGTTGAAATTGATGATGCCAAGCATGATTATGCAACGATTTGTGATGCTGGGCTGGTTCGTCAGGCGCTAACCAATTTGCTACAAAATGCCAAAGATAGTTTGCAGGAGCATCATGTCACCGCGCCAGCCATTTGCATTTCAATGGCCAGCGAAGATGATGTGATCGCCATCACCCTAGCCGATAATGGCCCCGGATTCCCAGAAATGGATCTTGGCAAATTGCTTGAACCCTATGTGACAACGCGGCAAAAAGGCACCGGACTCGGGCTTGCGATTGTCAGTAAAATTATGGAAGATCACGGCGGTAAAATGCATCTTGGCAAGGCTGATAGCGGCGGCGCATTGGTTTGTTTAAAATTTCCAATCCATACAACAACGCGTGATGGAAAGGTCAGATAATGGCTGATGATATTCTGATTGTTGATGATGAAAAAGACATTCGATCGCTTTTAAGCATGACGCTTGAAGATGAAGGATATGCCACTTTACAGGCGGCAAACGCTGATGAAGCGCGAACAGCATTGCTGGCGCAGCCGCCAAAATTGGCCATTCTTGATATATGGATGCGCAATTCCGATATGGACGGCATCGAATTGCTTGAATGGGTGAAATCAGTCTATCCGTCATTGCCGGTGCTGATGATTTCAGGGCATGGAACGATTGAAACCGCAGTTCAGGCCATTCGGCTTGGGGCTTATGATTTTATCGAGAAACCATTTAAAGAAGCCCGCCTGTTGATGATGGTTGAGCGGGCGCTTGATAATGCTCGTTTGGCGCGGGAAAATATCGAATTACGGGCGCGGGTTGATGATGGTGAAACGTCTGAATTAATTGGTAATTCGGCGGTGATGCGCACAATCCGCCAATCGATCGAAAAAATCGCCCCGACCGCGAGCCGTGTTTTGATCAATGGTCCGAGTGGAAGCGGCAAAGAATTGGCTGCCCGCAGCATTCACAGCCAGTCAGACCGCCGTCAAGAAAGGTTTGTTGTTGCCAATTGTGCCCGATTATCAACCGAACGTGTTGATGCCGAATTATTCGGTGCAGAAAGCCTGCAAAGCCATCGCCGTGTTGTTGGTTTGTTCGAGCAGGCGCATCGCGGGACATTGTATTTTGACGAAATTTGCGATTTGCCGCTGGAAACGCAAGGTAAGATTGTGCGCGCCGTCAATGAACAGCGGTTTCGGCGTGTTGGTGGTAATAGCGAAGTTGTGGTTGATGTACGGGTTATTTCGGCATCAAGCCGTGATCTGTCCTCTGAGATTAGCGCTGGTCGTCTTCGCGAAGATTTATATTACCGGCTTGGCGTGGTGCCATTATCAATGCCGTCACTTGCGCATCGGCGCGAGGATATTCCGGTTCTGGCGAAATATTTCACCAATCGCATTGCCAAATATGTTGGGGTCAAGCCCATTCGTCTCAGTGACGAGATTTTTGCTGCGATGCAGGGCTATGACTGGCCGGGCAATGTGCGGCAAATGCATAATGTGATTGAAACCTTGCTGATCATGGCACCTGAAGACCGCAATCAACCTGTCGGGCTTGATTTGCTCCCTGCTGAAATTCAGAATATATCGCGTCAAGGTGCCAATTCTGATATGGAACAATTAATGGCTTTGCCATTACGCGGCGCGCGTGAGGAATTTGAACGCGAATATTTGGAAACACAATTGCATAGATTTAATGGAAATATCTCGCGGATGGCAGCGTTTATCGGAATGGAACGGTCTGCCTTGCATCGCAAAATGAAATCGCTTGATATCGGAACAGATCTTCAAGAAGAGGGTAAAAAGACATGAAAATTGTCATCTGCGGCGCCGGACTTGTCGGCAGCGCCATCGCAAGCCATCTCTGCGAGGAACAAAATGATGTTACGGTTATTGATGCTTCGGCCGAAAATATCCAGCGCATTACCGATCAATATGATGTGCATGGTGTTGTCGGGGTGGCATCGCATCCTAATCGGCTTGCCGAAGCCGGCGTTCGTGATGCCGAATTATTGATTGCGGTAACCGAATCTGACGAGGTGAATATGGTTGCCTGCCAGATTAGCCATACGATTTTCAATACGCCGGTAAAAATCGCCCGTATTCGCAGCACCGCTTATCTTGATCCTGCCTTTGCCAGCCTTTACAGCCCGGAAAATCTACCCATCGATCATATCATTTCGCCTGAGGCTGAAGTGTCGGCGGCGATTAGCAACCAACTTCGCGTGCCAGGGGCATTTGATGTGCAAAATCTTTGTGACGGCAAAATGAATCTTGTTGGCGTCCAATGTACTGAAAACAGCCCCATTTTGGGGACGTCACTTCGCCACCTGACAAGTTTATTTCCTGATCTCAGCCTAACCGTTTTGGCGATCATCCGCGAAGGCAAGGTGATTTTGCCGCGGTCAGGCGTTGAATCAATGGAAACTGGCGACCGCGTTTACTTTGTTTGTGACAGTACGCATCTTGATCGCGCCATGGCCAGTTTTGGTCATGAAGAAGGCGAGGCGCGGTCGGTGGTCATTGCTGGCGGTGGTAGTATCGGATTGATGCTGTCACGGGAAATCGAGGCCAATTTCCATAATACGAACAACCAGATCATCGAACTTCATGCTGGCCGGGCAAAATCGCTTGCCGAGGAATTGCAAGGAACCGGCATTATCAATGGTGATGCGTTGGACAGTGCCATTCTTCGTGAGGCCGGTGTGCACAAGACCGAAACCTTTGTTGCGGTAACCGAAGATGACGAGGTGAATATCCTGTCCGCCTTGCTTGCCAAGCGAACAGGCGCAAAACATGCGGTGGCCTTGGTCAATATTCCAGGCTTTATTCCGCTTGTCAGCACCTTGGGCGTTGATGCGGTGATTAACCCGTCTCAAATCACCGTATCATCGATTCTGGAACATGTGCGCCGTGGCCGCATTCGTGATGTTCATCCAATTGTCGAGGATCTTGGCGAGGTTCTTGAAGCCGAAGCCTTGCCATCATCCTTGCTTGTTGGCAAACCGCTTCGGGCGGCCAAAATTCCCAAAGGGCTGGCGATTGGCGGGGTTTACCGCGACGGCAAGGCGATTGCGGTTCGCGGGGACACCGTGATTGAAGCTGGTGATACAGTGATCATCTTTGTTGTGCGTGGTAAGATTGCGCAGGTGGAAAAGCTGTTATCGGTTCGGCTGGATTTTTTCTAGGCGCAAACCTGTCCCATCGGGTGCATAACGAAAAACATATCCAAAAACCGCATCCATTTGACTTTAAATGACCCGCCTTGGCCGTGGCCGAAAAAGCCGGTGACGAAGCATTGTTTATTTTCATTTTTACCGTTAAGCTTTGGGTCTTCTAGGGGGGGGATAATAAGATGGCCAGTGAAAAGAGCCGCAATTTGCAAGAGATTTTCCTAAATAACGTTCGTAAGTCCCATGCCGCTGTTACGGTTTTTCTCGTAAATGGAGTCAAGCTGCAGGGAATTATAACATGGTTCGATAATTTTTCGATTCTCTTGAAGCGCGATCAGCATGTACAGCTTGTCTATAAACATGCAATTTCGACAATCATGCCCGTAGCGCCGGTTCAGCTGCAGGATTTTGATGACAAGGATATGGATATCGAAGGTGAATGACGCCGCGATTGAGCCGGTACTTGACAGACCATCAGCCAATCCCAAGCTAAAAGCCGCCATTGCCGATCTGTTGCGCGAATCTGCCGACAGGTTCATTGTGCCGCGCTTTCGAAATTTGCAATCGCAAGACATCGCCACCAAAACCAGCGACACCGATTTCGTTACCATCGCCGACCAACAGGCCGAAGCCTGGCTGGCCCCCAAATTATCAGTTTTGCAACCTGGATTTGTGATTGGCGAAGAAGCCGCATCGCTGACGCCGGCCATTCGTGATCATATACCGCTTGGTTATGGCTGGACGATTGACCCGCTTGACGGCACCAAGAATTTTGTCAAAGGCAAACAGGCCTTTTGCAGTATGGTGGCATTGCTGTGGAACGGTCAGCCGGTGCAAAGCTGGATCTGGCAACCGCTTACCCAAACGCTATTTTATGCCGCTGAGGGGCAGGGCGCTGTGCGCATCGACAAAAACGGTACAGCTAGCCTTCGTCTTGAAGACCGTTCAGATAATATTGATCTGATGTTTGGCTCGGGCAATAGCCTTGGATTGATTGAGCCGCAAAAAAGCGCGTTTCAGGCACAGTTACGATCGCTGGCAGGCCGCCGCTTTACTGGCAGCGCAGGCATTCAAGCCTGTTTAATCGCCAGCGGTGATGAAGATTTCCTGATTCACGGTAATTCAACGCCGTGGGATCATGCGCCAGTTGATTTGCTATGCCGTGAGGCGGGTGGTTATGCGGCGATGCTTCGCGATGAAAGCCGGTTCCACGTCGCCATGAAAGCGCCCTTTATGGCGGTGTCGAGCCAAGCTGGCTGGAACCGGTTGCGCGACGCGGTCTGGCGCGATTAATCAGATGTTTATTTGCGATCATGGGCCTTGGCATCCTGCCAATAGCCTTCCATCGTGTTCAGCGAAACGTCATTGAAATTTTTATGCTTTAATACAACCTGTTCTTCAACATAGTTAAATCTATTTTCAAACTTTAAATTGCAGTTTTGAAGTGCGGTTTCCGGATCAACGCCGGCCTTTCTTGCGAGATTAATAGCAACAAAAAGCAAATCTCCAACCTCATCTTGAATGCGTGTTTGGTCTTTGTTTTCACTGGCCAGTTCAACCGCCAATTCTTTGGCTTCTTCCTTCATTTTATCGAAAACTTGATCAATTTCGGGCCAGTCAAACCCGACCCGCGCAGCTCTTTTTTGCAATTTCAAAGCGCGAAGCATTGGCGGCAGGCCACGGGCAATGCCGTCAAGAAGCTTGATTTCGCCTTTTTGGGCGCGTTCGCGCGCTTTGATATCTTCCCAAAGCCCGTTTTGCGACTCCACCGATGGCCGATCATCATCGCCAAACACATGCGGATGGCGTGCCACCATTTTGTCCGAAATGCTTTTGGCCACATCAGCAAGCGCAAAACTGCCTTCTTCTTCGGCAATGCGTGCGTGAAAAACAACTTGTAGCAAAAGGTCGCCAAGTTCATCGCGAATAGCGTCGCGGTCGCCAATTTGAATGGCATCAGCGACCTCATAGGCTTCTTCGATCGTATAGGGGGCGATGCTGGCAAAATCTTGCGCAACATCCCATGGACAGCCGGTTTTCGGATCGCGAAGCCGGATCATGATCTGATACAGCCGATCGAGTTCATTTAAATGATTTGTCATGCTGGTCAGCCTATCAAAGCGATGATGGGTTGAACAATGAAAAGCAGCATTCATCTGATAGAATGTTTGGCCTTTGGGCAAATGACCGATCATGTAGGGGGGAATTGAAACCATTTGCTAAATCGGTGTAAAAAGCGCAAATAATGGAGGCGCGGCATCGCGCCGACCAAGGCATTCGCCTTTAGGTGTGTTTTGATGCTTGATAACAGGAATTGGTATGAATATCAGTGATAATGAACCAGAAATTGTAAAGCCCGGTATTTTCGCGCGGTTGCGTGGGTGGTTTTTTACCGGTCTTTTGGTCACGGCACCAGTTTTATTGACCGTCTATATCACATGGGCCGCGATTGAATTGATCGATGGTCAGGTGAAGAAGCTTATTCCGGCTTTTTCAACTTGGAGCCTTGGCGATATCCCGGGCGCAGGGCTTGTTGTTGGCGGCGTGATGATCACGCTGATTGGCGCGGTCGCCGCCGGTTTCTTGGGGCGCTGGATTATCCGGCTTGGCGAATCTTTGCTTAATCGCATGCCAGTGGTTCGCACGATCTATGGCGCCACAAAGCAGATTTTGGAAACCGTGATTTCAGCCCAGTCCGATGCGTTTCGCGAGGTGGTTCTTGTTGAATATCCGCGCCGTGGTTTGTGGGTTATTGGTTTTGTAACCGGCTCGACAAAGGGTGAAGTTGCCCGATTGGTTCCAGGGTCAAATGTAAATGTGTTTATCCCGACAACGCCAAACCCAACATCAGGCTTTTTGCTGTTTTGCCCGGTGAAAGATATCATCCATCTTGATATGACGAATGAAGAAGCGGTGAAGCTGGTTGTCTCGGGCGGTATCGTATCGCCGCCAGATAAAGCAAAAGATGCCGGTAAAGCTGCGCAAAAACCTGCTGCGAAAAAGACCGTTGCAAAAAAGCCTGCTGCGAAAAAGACCGTCGCAAAAAAGCCTGCTGCGAAAAAGACCGTTGCAAAAAAAGCCGCGAAAAAGGCTGGTTAGGCGCAGATCTAGCCAGACGCTAAAAATTTGACCGCACTATCGCGTTCAAACAGGCTTAGCAGTAAATTCATATGTTTTTGGTCATTCTGCTCTAATGCACGGCCAGCCTCGCTTCGGGCAAGGCCAAGAAGATCGCGATGCGCCGCCAGATCGGCAAGCACAAATTCCGGCATGCCCGATTGACGTTGGCCCAAAAATTCACCCG
>Ga0209309_10001894_pt1 | contig 19969 bp, 18 predicted proteins | sample COGITO_mtgs_1204_2_FD_184807 | JGI IMG/M metagenome (GOLD analysis project Ga0209309, IMG submission 184807) | Pelagic marine microbial communities from North Sea - COGITO_mtgs_120412 (SPAdes) (version 2) | ecosystem: Environmental > Aquatic > Marine > Epipelagic ... | reverse complement strand
CATGGCCAATTAGAACGCCATTGATAACAGCTTGTCGAGATGGCCTGCCTGATCAAGCGCAAACAGATCATCACAACCGCCAATATGGTTATCATTGATAAATATCTGCGGCACCGATGTTCGGCCATTGGCACGGCTTCGCATGGTTTGGCGTTTTGCCGCGCTTAAGGTCACGTCAATTTCCTCAAAGGCAATGTTTTTGGTGGTCAGTAATTTCACCGCGCGCGTACAAAACGGACAGGCCATTGCGGTATAGATTTCAATTTTTGCCATTTCTGCCTCATTTGACGCCTCCAGCATGGGTGCGAAGCCGCATCATCAATAATCGTAAAAACCTGCACTACCATAACGCAAGACCCGCGCTCTGTCATAGGGGTCAATGGAAAAATCAGCATTGCATAAAGGGGCTACAGCCCATCGCGTAAAACCCGTGCCAAAACCAGCCCGCGAACTGGGCCATTTCCCACCCGATGAAGGTTTCTTGCCGCCTCATAAAGGGCGGCACCCGTTGTTATCACATCATCAATCAACAGCAGGGGCCGATTGGCGATGCGGTGACGCTGATCTTGGGGCACGCGGCAAACGCGGCTGCCAGATTGCGTTGTCGCTGGCTTCGGCTCAATCCGGGCTGTATTGGGCCAGCCTTTGGCCGCGTCAATGCTTCGGAAGCAAAGATGCCAGTTTCATTTTGCTGGCACAACAGGCGCGCCAGCTCGGCAGATTGGTTGAACTGCCGATGAAGATATCGTTTGGCATGAGGCGGAATCGGCACAATCAAATGGTCTAGCTCTGCTAAAACGGTTAAAGGCGCTTGTAAAAAGCGGGCAAATAGAGGGTGAGATGAAGCGCGTCCCCATGTTTGAATTTCAAAATCAATTGCTGTGACTGGTCATTATAAAAAAAGCAGCTTCAGATTTCGGCCAAGGGTGGTGCTTCGGCGAAACAAGACCCGCAAAGATGATCGCCAATGGCATCGGCAAGCGGCCGCCCACAGCATTGGCAAAAAGGCGGGGTGATAAAAATCAGCTCCTGCCAGCAATCGGCGCAAAGGCCATGATCAAAACAAAACCGCCGACATAAGGGGCATTGCTTGGGCAAAAGCAGATCAAGCAATGCGTTATAATGCTGCCGGAATCGGATAGCGGTTTTGGTTTGCATTGCCAGTCTCTTAACGCAGCCTTGGGATTGCTAATTCTAGCCGAAAGCCAGTAAAAAAATGATAAAGCATGCCGCCATTAACAATCAAGGCATGGCGATATTTAGCGCTTGCGGTTTTACCAGCAGACCCTACAAGATGCGTGTCATGACCGAAATGATACCACAGCTATTTGACCCGCTTGCCCAGCGCCGAAACCGGCAACGGGCTGCAATGACCTATGCAAATTTTGCTTTTCTAAAGGATGAAGCGGCATTGCGCCTTGCCGACCGGGTTGATCTGATGCGGCGTGATTTTGACCTATGTCTTGATCTTGGCGCACATGATGGCCGCCTTTTGACGCATCTCGCACCGCTTGGCAAAATCGGCACAATGCTGCATAGCGATCCGGCAGTGGCTTTTGCCAAACATGCTGACAAGCCCTTTATTGTCCATGATTTTGCGAATCTGCCTTTTGCCGATGCCAGCTTTGATGCGGTTTTTTCCTGTCTGAATCTCCATTGGGTTGATGATCTGCCGGGGCTGATGCTGCAAATTCGAAAATTGCTTCGTCCGGACGGTCTGTGTCTGATCAATCTTCTTGGCGGCAATAGCTTATTTGAATTACGCGCGGCCTTAATTGCGGCTGAACAGGATGTAACTGGCGGGTTTAGCCCGCGTTGCGCGCCGATGGCTGATATCAAAGATGTTGGCGGGCTTCTTGGCCGTGCTGGTCTTGCGCTTCCGGTGGCTGATAGCGACCGTTTGACCGTTACCTATCCAAATATGTTTCGCTTGATGGCCGATCTTCGTGGCATGGGTGAACAAAATGCCATGCTTGACCGGTTGCGCCAGCCGACAAGACGCGCCGTTTTCATGCGGGCAGCTGAAATCTATCAAACCAAATTTGGGCGTGATGACGGAACGATTCCGGCGAGTTTCGAGATCATCACCCTTACTGGCTGGGCACCGCATGAAAGCCAGCAAAAGCCCCTTCGCCCCGGATCGGGGAAAACGCATCTTGCCACGGTGATTGGTGGCGATGATGGTGACGATCTAAAACAGGGCTGACGCAAACAGCAAAACCAAAAGCGGCATGACCATAAGTGACATAACCGGCAAGGCGGCGCGTTCAAAACATCATTATTGTCGTCAGGGATTGATGGCCGAAAGCAAAGCCTGCCCCAAATAAAGCCTGCCCCAAAGAAAATATTGTCTTAAAGAAGATCTTGCAGCGCCGAAATCAAGGGAATATCAGCCGCAGGCATCGGATAGTCGCGCAATTGTTGCGGGCGTACCCATTTCAACATGCCGCCTTCAACCGCTTGTGGGCGGCCTTGCCAGCGGCGGCAAACAAACAACATCATTAAAAGATGGAACGCCTCGACATCATCACTTGCAGCATAATGGTGGCTGGCAAAGCTAAGTGGGGCAAGGCAGGATTCGGCGGTATCAATGCCAAGCTCTTCGCGCAATTCGCGGATCAGCGCTGCTTCTGGCGTTTCACCAGCTTCGATTTTACCGCCCGGAAATTCCCATAATCCGGCCATTGATTTGCCTTCGGGGCGTTGCGCCAGCAAGACCCGTCCATCAATATCGACCAGCGCCACCGCGCTTACCAGCAACATCGCCTAGCTAGCTTCGGTAATCGGCATTGATCGAGATATAGCCATGCGTCAAATCGCATGTCCAAACCCGCGCCGTGCCATTGCCAGCGCCAACCGTCACCGCAAGATCAATCATCTGACCCGTCATATGGGCGGCAATCGGGGTTTCGTCATAATCGGCGATACGCATGCCGTCACGCGCCACCGCATAGCCGCCAATATCAATGGCAATCGCATCAGATGGAATGCCAATGCCCAATTTGCCAATCGCCATGACAATCCGGCCCCAATTGGCATCTTCGCCAGCGATGGCGGTTTTGACTAAAGGCGAATTGGCAATGGCAAGGCCGATTTGACGGGCAATCGCATTGGTCTTGGCACCTGCAATATCAATGGTGACAAGCTTGGTTGCGCCTTCGCCATCGCGCACAATCTGGATGGCAAGATCGCGCATGACCGCGGCCAAGGCGGCGCGGAAATCAGCCAATGCCGGATCATTGGCATCGGCAATCAACCGGTTGCCAGCCATGCCGCTTGCCATCAGAAAAACACTATCATTGGTCGAAGTGTCGCTATCAACGGTAATGGCATTGAAGCTGTCGTCATTGGCGGCGCGAAGACAATGCGCCAGAACGTCTGCTGGCACGGCCGCATCGGTGCCAATATAGCCAAGCATGGTTGCCATATTTGGCGCAATCATGCCTGACCCTTTGGCAATGCCGCATATATCAACCAATACCCCATCAATCATACATTTTGCATGGGCGCCTTTGGCGAATGTATCGGTTGTTAGAATGGCATTGGCGGCATCATGCCAACTGGCATTGCTTTGAGTGACCAATCTATCGAAATAAGGCACCAGCTTGGCCGCATCCAATGGCTCGCCAATCACGCCGGTAGAGGCCACCATGATCGTGCGAGGGTCACAATCAAGATGGCTGGCAAGATGATTGACCATTTCATGAACAGCGTCATCGCCGCGACTGCCAGTAAAGGCATTGGCATTGCCAGCATTGGTGATGATCGCGGCGGCAGTGCCGGTCTTGGCAATTTTCCGGCTCCAGCCAACCGGTGCTGCGGCTGTATCAGATTGCGTAAACACACCAGCAACGCTGCTTTCAGGTGCCAAGCTGATCAGCAGCAAATCATCGCGCCCTTGATAGCGCATGCCGCTGGCGGCGGTACCGAGCTTGATACCGGCAATCGGTGGCAGGTCGGGAAAGCTGTAAGGTGCCAAGGGAGAAACGGTCATGGCTGTGGCTTTTACTGGCTATTGCCAGCGGCCATTGCATCTTTGCGAATATCGGCAAAGCTGCGGAGTTTGATGTCCTGTTTTGCGCGCAATTCTTCAAGAACACGGCCCAAGGCTTGCGTTGATAGATTCTGCACAAGCTGGTCACGCATGGCTTCAAGCGTTGGGGCTGGTGCAATCGCCTTTTCATCAACTTTGATAACATGCCAGCCAAACTGGGTCTGGACTGGGGTTTTGCTAAAGCTGCCATCGCTGAGCGCAAAGGCGGCATTTTCAAAGGCTGGCACCATCTGGCCTCGGCCAAAAGTGCCAAGTGATCCACCATTTGGCCCGCTTGGTCCGGTTGATTTGGTTTTTGCCAATTCGGCAAAATCTTCGCCTTTTTCAAGCGCGGCAATCACCGCCTTGGCTTCATCTTCGGTTTCAACGAGAATATGTGATGCCGTCACCTGTTCGCGTGATGCGCTGTCTGCGACAAATTTCTGATAGGCATTTTCAATCGCGGCATCATTCACTTCGCCAGCAACCGTCTCGCCGAGCCATGATTCGGCAAGAACGCGGTCAGCGGCAACCCTCATCGCCGCGGCAACATCGTCTTTTTGGTCATGTTTTGCCGTGCGGGCGGCATCGGCGGCAATGCGCGCATCAACCATATCGGTGACCAGTTGGTCGAAATAATTTGCCAAAGGCGTTTGCCGGAATTCATCTGGAAGACGCTCGGCCTGCCGCATGACATCATCAAGCCACAAGGTTTCGCCATTGACCGTGCCAACCGGAATCCGGTCGTCATTGGCATGTGCCATCATGCCTATGCCAGCAAAAAGCGCGGCGCCTGTTACAAGGCCGATAAACCGATGGGCAAAAATACCATTACGCATTCGTAAATCCTCTTAAAATGAGCAGGCCGTGCCGCAATCACCGGCGCGCCATTGGATCGTCAGGAAAAATTCAGATCAAACCGGCCAGTCTTTAACTGCCAACCTATTGTGTTAGTGTTAGTGTTAGCGAAGCTAACTTCTAAGAGCAAGCCCGCGCTTGAAAAAGGCGCAATATTCTGCGGCAGGCTGGGCGAGGTTATCTACCTTTAGGCGGTTTTGTAAAATCACAGGTAAATCGGGAAAAACATACTCAAACAATTGACAAAATTCGCGTCTATACCTATGTCCAGTCAGGTGCTTTTCGCACCAGCTTTATATTTGCCGTCCGGCAGCGCATTTGCCACATGGCTGGGGAGTTACGATGTTTGCGTCTTTTGCAAAAAACCTGTTTGGCAGCTCGAATGACCGTATCGTCAAATCGATGCAGCCATTGGTTCAGCAGATTAATGACCGCGAAACCAATTTTGCCAGCCTCGATGATGATGCCATTCGGGCAATGGTCGTCGATATCCGCCAGAAAATAACCGATGGCGCGTCAAAAGATGATTTTTTAATTGATGTATTTGCGCTGGTTCGCGAAGCCGCTAAACGCACTCTTGGCCAGCGTCATTTCGATGTCCAATTGATGGGTGGTATTGCGCTTCATCGTGGCCAGATTGCCGAAATGAAAACTGGCGAAGGCAAAACGCTTGTTGCGACTTTGGCGGTGGTGCTGAATGCGCTTGATGGGCGCGGTGTTCATGTTGTCACGGTCAATGATTATTTGGCATCACGCGATGCGGCATGGATGAGCAAGGTCTATGAATTTTTGGGGCTAAGCGTTGGCTGCATCACTGGCGGGCTTGATGATGATCAGCGCCGTGCCGCCTATGGTTGTGATGTCACTTACGGCACGAATAATGAATTCGGCTTTGACTATCTTCGTGACAATCTGAAATACAGTCTTGAAGATATGGTGCAGCGTGATTTCAGTTTTGCGATTGTCGATGAGGTTGATTCGATCCTGATTGATGAAGCGCGCACCCCGCTGATCATTTCCGGCCCTGCTGAAACCAATGCCGAGCATTATCATGTTGCTAATCAGATCATCCCGTTATTGGTGGATGAAGATTTTGATCTTGATGAAAAGGGCAACAGTGTCTCGCTGAGTGAAATTGGCATTGAACATGCCGAAACCCTGCTTCGCGAGCGTGGTGCCATTGGTGATGCAACGCTTTACGACATTGAAAATGTTGGGCTGTTGCATCATGTCAATCAGGCGCTTCGTGCGCATCGTCTTTTCGCTCGTGACACGCATTATATGCTAAAGGCTGGCGAGGTTGTCATCATTGATGAATTTACCGGTCGCGCCATGGAAGGCCGCCGTTTTTCTGATGGGCTGCATCAGGCGATTGAGGCGAAAGAGGGTGTTGAAATTCAGGCCGAAAACCAGACGCTGGCTTCAGTCACCTTCCAGAATTATTTCCGCATGTATGACAAGCTGGCAGGCATGACCGGAACAGCCATGACTGAGGCTGGTGAATTTTCTGAAATCTACGCTTTGGAAGTTATGGCCATCCCGACCAATCGTGATGTTGCCCGTATTGATTATGATGATGAAGTTTACCGCACCAGTGCCGAACGTGACGAAGCCGTTATCGCACTGATTCTTGAATGCCGGTCACGTCAACAGCCGGTTCTTGTTGGCACGATCAGTATTGATAAATCTGAACGCCTATCAGCCGAATTGAAAAAGCGTAAAATCGACCATCGGGTTCTGAACGCGCGTTTCCATGAAGAAGAAGCCAAAATCATTGCTGATGCTGGCGTGCCCGGTGCGGTTACGATTGCCACCAATATGGCTGGACGCGGAACCGATATTCAACTTGGTGGTAATTTGGAAATGCGGCTTGCCAGCCTTGAGGCCGAAGGCAAACCAGTTACCGAAACGGTTACTTCCAAAATTGCCGCTGAAATTGAAGCGGCCAGAGCCACCGCGCTTGCTGCTGGCGGGCTATATGTTATTTGTACCGAACGCCATGAATCGCGCCGGATTGATAATCAGCTTCGTGGCCGAACAGGACGTCAGGGTGATCCTGGCGCGTCAAAATTCTTCTTGTCATTACAAGATGATCTGATGCGTATTTTCGGCTCGGAAAAGCTGGAAAGCATGCTGTTAAAGCTTGGCCTTGAAGAAGGCGAGGCCATTATGCATCCATGGATTAACAAGGCTGTTGAAAAAGCTCAATCCAAAGTTGAGGCACGTAATTTCGAAATTCGCAAACAATTGCTGAAATATGATGATGTCATGAATGACCAGCGCCGGGTGATTTTTGACCAGCGCAAGGAAATCATGCGCGCTGATGATGTTCATGACACGGTTGTTGATATGCGCCATGAAGCCGCCGCCTTGATTGTTGAACGGTCAATTCCCGCTGGCACTTATCATGATGCATGGGATTCAGAAACGCTTGATGCCGACTCGCGCCGCGTGTTGGGGGTTGAGGCACCGATTGCTGATTGGTTTGCCGAAGATGGCATTGCCGAACCGGAAATCGAAGCCAGATTGATTGATGCTGCTGATCGCCATATGGCCGAAAAAGCCGTCAGGCTTGGGCCCGATATCATGAGGATGGCGGAAAAGAATCTGCTTTTGCAGGTGCTTGACCAGCAATGGAAAGAACATTTATTGACCCTTGATCAATTGCGTCAGGGAATCACTCTTCGGGCCTATGGGCAAAAAGATCCTTTGAATGAATATAAGCGCGAAGCCTTTTTGTTGTTTGAAACGATGCTTGCCAATATGCGGGAAACCACAAGCATGGTTCTCTCGCATGTAGAGATTCGCCAGCCCGATGAACAAGGCGCGCCGCCGGCCGCTTCAGCTGAGTCATCTGCCAATGCGAAAGTGTCGCGAAATGCCCCTTGCCCATGCGGATCAGGCAAGAAATTCAAACATTGCCATGGTGCGCTTTAACGCCGCCATATTGCTGGTTTCGGGGCTTGTCGTCCTTCTATATGCCTCTTATCTATAAGATAGATAGATTTTGGTGAGGCGGAACAGATGATCAAATATCAATTGATCTGCGATTTGACGCATGAATTTGAAGGCTGGTTCCAAACTAGCGCTGCTTTTGATGCGCAGAATGAAGCGGGGCTCGTCACCTGTCCGGTTTGTGACAGCGTCACGGTGCGCCGCGCGCTAATGACGCCCAATCTGGCCAGCCCAAAACGTCGCCGTGATGATATGCGTCACTTGCCAGCGGCTGAAACTGGCCATCATCTTGGCAATCAGGCTGGCACCATCGCGCCGTCTTCTCAAGTCGCATCTGGCCAAACCGCATCGGCGCATGTTGCCGCATCCAGGCCCGACCCATCTAAGCCGGCCTCATTGCAGGCCGCCCCATCACAGGCTGCGCTTGGCGAGGCGATCGCACAGCTACGCCAATTGCAGCGTAAGATAAAGTCTGAATGCCGTGATGTCGGGACTGATTTTGCAACGGAAGTTCGTAAAATGCATTATGGCGACAGCGAACCTGAAAATATTTACGGTCATTCAAGTGCTGAAGAACGCGAATCACTTGCCGATGAAGGCATTGATATCGTGACTTTGCCGTGGTTGCCGCCTGAACATTAAACCGAATGGTTTGCGGCCTTTGCCCTATCGAAAGCCGCCACTTGCCGCATAATTGATCGCCAGTGATCCGATTGGCATAAACCCGCCGCCCGGACAGGGCGCAAAACCGGTCATATCATCAAGAGCAATCCCCGCTGCGGCGAATTCGGCGCGTAATTCGGCTGGCCGCACGAATTTGCGCGGATCATGTGTGCCAGCAGGCACAAGCCGAACAATATATTCAAGCGCAAATTTGGCAAAAATCAGCGCTGGCAAGCTGCGGTTAATGGTGGTGATCACGACAACACCATCCGGTGCCAGCATCGTGGCAATCGCCGTGATGAAAAGGGGGCGGTCGGCAACATGTTCGATCACTTCAGAGGCATAGATCACATCGAATTTGGCACCGCTTGCGGCTAGATCTTCGGCTGTGATGACCTGATAATCAATGGCAAGCTGCATCGATTCAGCATGTGTTCTGGCCGCGCTGATCGCCGGTGCGGTTACGTCAATGCCGGTTACCTCTGCGCCAAGCCGTGCCATTGGTTCGGCAAGCAAGCCGCCGCCACAGCCAATATCGAGTAATTTCAATCCTGCCAATGATGGTTTTGCGCTTTGCTTTTCACCTGTTTTCATTGGAAAAAACCGGCCAATCGCTTGCAGAATATAGTCAATCCGGACAGGGGTAAAAGCATGCAAAGGCGCCATTGGTCCTTTTTGATCCCACCATTGGTCGGATAGGGCGGCAAAATTATCAATCTCTGTTTGATCGGCTGTAGTTATCATAGTCTTGCCTCGGCGGCTGGTAATCGTTATAGCTGCGTGAAATCAGATTTACTGGAAAACAGCATACAGCAAATGGCACGGATTGTTCAAAAATTTGGTGGTACCTCGGTGGCCGATCTTGATCGCATACGCAATGTGGCGCAGCGGGTAAAAACCGAAGTTGACGCTGGCCATGAGGTTGCGGTTGTTGTCTCGGCAATGTCGGGAACAACAAATCAGCTTGTCTCATGGGCATCGGAAATCGGCCCGCTTCATGATGCTCGGGAATATGATACGATTGTTGCAACCGGCGAACAGGTGACGGTCGGCTTGCTGGCGATTGCTTTGCAGAATATCGGCATCGATGCGCGGTCATGGCTCGGCTGGCAGATTCCCATTCGGTCAGATAATGTTCATGGTGCGGCGCGGATTGACTCGATTGACGGGTCGGCCATTCGCGAGCGTATGAAAGCCGGACAAGTTGCAGTCATTGCCGGTTTTCAGGGCATTGGCCCCGATGGCCGGATCAGTACACTCGGCCGAGGTGGCTCGGATACATCGGCCGTTGCGATTGCCGCCGCGCTCGAAGCTGATCGGTGCGATATCTATACTGATGTCGATGGGGTTTATACTACCGATCCGCGAATCGCACCAAAAGCAACTAAATTAGCGCGAATCACCTTTGAAGAAATGCTGGAAATGGCATCATCAGGTGCCAAAGTCTTGCAAACAAGATCAGTCGCCATGGCGATGCGCCATAATGTTAATCTGCAGGTGCGCTCAAGTTTCAATGATGCACCAGGCACTTTAGTCGTGAATGAGGATTTAGTCGTGGAACAAGAAATCATTAGCGGGATTGCTTATAGCCCTGATGAGGCCAAAATCACCATCGTTGGCCTGCCTGACCAGCCGGGTGTTGCTGCCGGTGTTTTTGGCGCTTTGGCAGATAATCATGTCAATGTGGATATGATTGTACAAAGCGCATCAAGCGCCGTGAAGAAAACTGATATCAGCTTTTCGGTCAGCCGTGGCGACCTTGATAAAGCCGTTGATATTATTAATAAAATTAAAGATGAGCTGGAATTTGACTCGGTTGACGCATCGCCAAATGTTGCCAAAATTTCGGTTGTGGGAACGGCGATGCGGACCCAGCCTGGTGTTGCCAAGACCATGTTTGAAACGCTGGCGGCAAAGGGCATAAATCTGCATGTGATTTCAACATCCGAAATCAAGATTTCCGTTTTGATCGATGCTGAATATACCGAGTTAGCGGTTCGCAGCCTGCATACCGCCTATGGGCTGGATGACGAATCTTAATATCGCCGTAATAGCAATAGTTGCTTGCTAAAGTCATGAAAATCTGCGACGCAACGGGATCAACGGCTAATGTTATCAGCTACATGATCGTTGGATATTGTTTTAAAACTTAAAGTTTTATTTGAAATTATCAGAGATTTCTGGTGCTTTTGTATAATTTGTATAAATAGATGATGAATGGAGACCGGTTTTTGGTGCACGTTCAAGATAAAGATACCAAACTTTTAGTTGCTGGCGACAGTTTCGAACAAATCGGTTCGACGCTGAAACATGCGCGTCGACTTCAGGGTTTGAAAATCAGCGACGTATCACAGCACCTCCGCATCTCGGTTGATTATCTGTCAAAGCTCGAATCAGGTGCCTTTGATCAATTGCCAGCACCAGCCTATGTCACAGGGTTTTTGCGAAGCTATGGCCAGTATGTTGGGCTTGATCCATCAACACTTGTGGCGCGCTATACCGCATTGTCGGCCAAAGCGGCGACCATACCAACCTATAAAATGCCAATGAGTACGCGGCCACCACAGCGATCAGCACCGGGCATTGCTTCAATGCTGGTTGTTTGTGCTGGCATTGCCTATGGCGGTTGGTATTGGATAAATGGCGGTGATGTGAATGATCAGATGGCGATGGCGCCAAGCGAGATTGTGGAAACCCCGTCAATTCCTGCCGCGATGCAAGACACGCTTATCGACCAACGCGTGGGGTCGGACGTGCTGAATTATGATCAGGCGCAAAGCCAAAATCTGACAGCGCCCTCCGCTCAGCCCAAAAAAGTCATCGCCGCCAAGGCTGTAATGCCAACCCCAAGCGCGGCAACAGCTGATCCAGCCGCCGAGACAAAAAATGTCACTGTGAAGATGCCAGCTGTGGCATCAGCGAATCCTGTCGAAATTGTCGCAGCGATTATCGCGCCGCGCGAACCAGCCGCGCCGCCAGCCGATGTGGACACCCCCGTTCTATCAGGCGATCTTGCCGAAACACAGGTGATTACCCCCGTATCGCAAGATGGCGTAACGCGGTTGGCTGAAAATAGCGCCATTGCCAATCTTCGTGATCCGGCGCAGGAAATTACTATCCGCGCGGTTGCCGCAAGCTGGGTTGAAATCGTGCGTGATAATGGCGAAGAAGTGATGGCAAAATTGATGCGGGCTGGTGACAGCTATGTTGTTGAGGGCAATACGCGGCTTTATCTTAGCACCGGCAATGCTGGTGGGCTGGAAATTGTCATTGGAAGCGATGACCCTCGCTCAATCGGCGAAACTGGTCAGATTGTTCGTGATCTTCCATTGGTTACCGGTAAATTACGGCAGACGCTCTAGCCTCAATCCCAGCCCGGTTTTTCCCTTTCTTGATATGATTATTTCCAAATATTTTGGGGCGTGATCCCGATTTTAAGTTTTCTCTGTGATGTTGACGTTTTTCTTGGGGACTTTGCCTGTTTGCGCTGCGATGGCTGGGCAAACTTCATGGCCTGCCAGCCATCTTGGAAATTGATCGCAACACCCCATCTGAACAAAGTGACGCATTGATCTGGCGCTTGCCCACCGAACAGGGTATAGAATGGAGCAAATTCAACAGGGGTGCGCCGCGCCATTATTTGGAGTGCAAAAGTGTCAAACGCTTATCGGGCTTATCGAACAATTGAGCGCCGTCGCTGTCGTCAGGTGATGGTCGGATCAGTTCCGGTTGGCGGCGATGCGCCAATTTCGGTGCAAACCATGACCAATAGCCTGACAAGTGATATTGACGGCACTTTGGCGCAAATCAATGCGGCGGCGGCGGCGGGTGCTGACATTGTGCGGGTGTCCTGCCCTGATGAAGATAGCACCGCGGCGCTGAAAACAATCTGCGCGCAAAGCCCGGTTCCGATTGTTGCTGATATCCATTTCCATTATCGCCGCGCCATCGAGGCGGCCAAGGCGGGCGCAGCCTGTTTGCGCATCAATCCTGGCAATATTGGCAATGCGGCGCGTGTGCGCGAGGTGGTCCAGGCGGCGCGTGATCATGGATGTTCGATGCGTATTGGTGTTAATGCCGGATCGCTGGAAAAGCATCTTCTTGAAAAATATGCCGAGCCTTGTCCTGAAGCGCTTGTCGAGTCTGCCTTGGAACATGCCAAGATTTTGCAGGATAATGATTTTCACGAATTTAAAATTTCCGTCAAAGCATCCGATGTGTTTCTGGCGGTTGCTGCTTATCAACAGCTTGCTGATGTGATTGACTGCCCGCTGCATATTGGCATCACCGAGGCCGGTGGGCTGCGGGCAGGCACGATCAAATCGGCCATTGGGCTTGGCAATCTGCTTTGGGCCGGCATTGGCGATACGGTAAGAGTTTCTTTATCGGCAGACCCGACCGAAGAGGTGAAAGCCGGTTATGAAATGCTGAAATCACTTGGGCTTCGCCGCCGCGGTGTGACGGTTATTTCCTGCCCATCTTGCGCGCGCCAGCAATTTGACGTTATCAAAACCGTGCAAATCATCGAAGATCGGTTAGAACATATTGATATGCCGATCACCGTTTCGATCATTGGCTGTGTTGTGAACGGGCCGGGTGAGGCGCGTGAAACCGATATCGGGCTTACTGGTGGCGGCAAGGGTACCCATCAGATTTACCTGTCAGGTATGGCTGATCACCGCCTTTCAAATGGTGATATTGTTGAACATGTGGTTGATCTTGTTGAAACCCGTGTTGCCAAATTAAAAGCCGCCGAAGCGGCATCAACACAAACTTAAAAAGCAGATGAAAGCCCATGTCACGACTTCAACCTGTCCGCGGTACCGCTGATCTTCTTCCCGATAGCATGGCCAAACATCGTTTGGTGATTGACGCTGCCCGGACGGCATCGGCGCGCTATGGATTTCAGGAAATGGCAACGCCAATTTTTGAATTTTCCGAAGTGTTTTCGCGCCCGCTTGGCGAAAGCAGCGATATTGTCACCAAGGAAAATTATAGCTTTGCCGATCGTGGTGGTGAAATCTTGACCTTGCGGCCGGAAAACACCGCTGGTGTTGTGCGGGCAATGATTTCGGGCGGGCTGACGCAAAGCCTGCCGTTGAAATATTTCTATGCTGGGCCGATGTTCCGCTATGAGCGTCCGCAAAAAGGCCGGATGCGCCAGTTTCATCAGGTAGGCATCGAATATCTTGGCCCGGATGATGCGCTTGCCGATGCTGAAACCATTGCTTGTGGCGCACGATTTCTGGCGTCGCTTGGGGTTCTTGATGATTGTGAACTTCATCTCAATTCGCTTGGTGATAGTGACAGTCGGGCGGCTTATCGGGCGGCCTTGATTGCCCATTTGGAAACATTTGCCGATCAATTATCGGATGACAGCAAAATCCGCCTTGCAGTAAATCCGCTCCGCATTCTGGATTCAAAAGATGCTGGCGACCGGGTGATATTGCAAGATGCTCCGCGATTACAAGATTATCTGAATGATGTGTCAAAGGCGCATTTTGCCGATTTGACAGCCGCGCTTGATGGCGCTGGCGTGGCGTGGGTTTTTGATCCGCTATTGGTTCGCGGGCTTGATTATTATTGTCATACGGCTTTTGAATTTGTCACCTCATCGCTTGGCGCACAAGGAACGGTTCTTGGCGGCGGGCGTTATGACGGGCTTGCCGAAATGCTTGGCGGGCCAAAGGTGGCTGGTGTTGGCTGGGCGGCTGGTGTTGAACGGCTTGCCATGCTTGTTGAAACCGCCCCGGTAAATAATCCCAAAGTGGCGATCTTGACGGCTGATGATGGCGCCCGCCAAGCGGCGTTTCGCCTTGCCGAACAGCTTCGCGATGCGGGGATTGATATTGATCTGCCAACAAGCGGCGCGATGGGTAAAAAATTGAAAAAGGCCGATAAGGCCGGGATTTGGACTGCGGTGATTATGGGAAGTGATGAACTTGCCAAAAACACCGTCCAGCTGCGCAATCTTCGCGATGGAAGCCAGCAGGAATTGCCACTTGATCCGGACGATTGCAGCGGCCTTGCGGCGGCTATTGCCGAAAGCCTTCTTGCCCCATAGCGAGCAGCCTTTTGCGGTTGGCAGCCGTGACGTTTGATTTGCCAAATTCAAAGTCATTGAAACTAGACTTAAAAGGAGTTTTGGCATGAGCCTCGACTCATCAATGGATAAAGTACTTGAACGCCGCCGTGAAGTCGAAGACCGGCTGTCGGACTCGGCCAATATGAGCAATAGAGATCTTGCACAATTTTCCCGCGAGCTATCTGACCTTCGTCCGGTTTGCGAACAGATTGAGCTGGTGCGCCGGATCGAGGCCGAGCTTGCTGATGCACTTGTCATGGTTGACGAGGCAGGTGACGATCCGGACATGCTGGAAATGGCGCAAGCCGAAGCCGATCTTCTTAAAGAACAGCTTCCGGACGCCCAAACCGCCTTGCAGCTTTTACTATTGCCAAAAGACAAGGATGATTCGCGAAACGCCATTCTTGAGGTGCGCGCCGGAACGGGTGGTGACGAAGCAGCGCTTTTTGCTTCAAATCTATTTTCGATGTATCAGCGCTTTGCCGCAAAACATGGCTGGAAATTTGAAGTGATGGAAGTGTCGGAAACCGGCATTGGTGGCTATAAGGAAGCCACGGCCACAATTTCGGGGCAGGATGTTTTTGCGCGGTTGAAATTTGAATCGGGTGTTCATCGGGTGCAGCGTGTTCCTGAAACCGAGGCTGGCGGGCGTATTCACACATCTGCCGCAACCGTTGCCGTGCTTCCCGAAGCCGAAGAGGTTGATATCCAAATTGATGAATCCGATCTTCGGATCGACGTGTTTCGCGCATCTGGGCCTGGAGGACAATCGGTCAATACAACTGACTCGGCGGTTCGTATCACGCATTTGCCAACCGGCATCGTTGTCAGCCAGCAGGATGAAAAATCACAACACAAGAACCGTGCCAAAGCGATGAAGATTTTGCGCGCGCGAATCTATGATGCTGAACGGGCGCGGGTCGAGGCTGAACGCGCTGCGGAACGCAAAGGACAGGTTGGGTCGGGCGATCGATCTGAACGGATCCGCACCTATAATTTCCCGCAAGGCCGCGTTACCGATCACCGAATCAATTTCACGCTTTATAAGCTTGACCGTGTCATTACTGGCGAGGCGCTTGACGAGGTGGTCGACGCGCTGGTGTCAGAAGATCAGGCACGGCGGCTTGCTAAAGGGGTGTAATGGTGACGCCGGTTGATCACGAAAAAACCGATCCACCAGCACAACAAGAAGCCAGCATCATTCTTTATGGTCTCGAGCAAACCCTTGCCGCGGCCGGTATTACCAGTGCCAAGACGGATGCGCGTTGTCTTCTTGGCATGGCCTTAGGGCGTGATGACGCTGTTTTGCCACATGAAGATGTTGCGCCAATAGATCAGGTTTGTGCTGACCGGCTGGCCGCGATGGTGGCACGCCGCCTTGAGGGCGAGCCAATCAGCCGCATTCGCGGTTGGCGTGAATTTTGGTCACTTCGCTTTGCCGTATCGCCATCGACGCTTGATCCGCGACCCGATTCAGAAACATTGATTGAAGCGGCTGTAAGATGGGCATCACGCAACGCGGTTAAGGATCGGTCTTTGCGCTTGCTTGATCTTGGCACGGGAAGCGGCTGTTTGCTTTTGGCGTTATTATCTGAGTTGCCGAAAGCACAAGGTATTGGCATTGATATTAATCCTGATGCGCTGGCAACGGCCAGGCGCAATGCGGCTAGCCTCGGTTTTGGTGACCGCGCCGCGTTTGCCGAACATAGCTTTACGGATGATTTAGGCTCGCTTGGCGATTTTGACGTGATCTTGTCAAACCCACCCTATATCCCGACTGGCGAAATTGATGGGCTTGAGGTGGATGTGAAATCTTTTGATCCGGCCTCGGCGCTTGATGGTGGGACGGATGGCATGGCGTGCTGGACGCAGCTTTTGCCACGGCTTGCGGCGGTGCTTGCGGTGGATGGTATGGCGTTTGTTGAAATCGGGCGCGGGCAGGAAAATGCCGTCACTGCCGCGGCGGAAAAAGTGAATTTACAGCTTCGCGACAGCCATTGTGACCTTGCTGGCATCACGCGCTGTCTCGCTCTTTCAATTAAAATGTGAAGTGGATGATATTTTACTTGATATTAATATGAAGGCAACGCTATGGTATGGCCATTCGCGGCGGGGTGATTTTGGTCACCAATACGCCAGCGCCTTTCCTAACTAAATGGGATCGCTTGCACCGGCTTTATGTCGAGCTGTCGTTAATGGACTAACCGCAACCGAAATGACTTTGATTAAATTTATCGATAACCGTTTTTAATAACGAATGTGGTATCAAACCCAATGAGACAACCTCAAAACGCCAAACGCGGCCGTGGTCGTGGCCGTCGTGGAAATACGAGTGGCAATCATAATCATGTGCCAAACCGCAACACATCCTATGAGTCGAATGGCCCTGACGTGAAATTGCGGGGCAATGCCCAACAGCTTCATGAAAAATATATGGCGCTTTCGCATGACGCGGCGACATCGGGTGAGCGGATTTCGGCTGAGGCCTATTCGCAATTTGCCGATCATTATTTTCGGCTCCATCAAGCGGCTGTCGGCGTTGCTGAAACCAAACGCCAGCAAGAACAAGCCAATGCCGCCGTTGATGAAGCTGCTTCAGACAACTCTGGGCGTAATCAGGAACCCGCAGCCGAAAATGATGAGGCTGCTTTGCCGGCTGATGAGAACACCAATCGGGCATCAGAGCAGGCTCATAGCGGTGATGTTGCCGCTGATTCAGCCGATGCTGCCCAAAAAAAGCGGCGTAGCCCCCGCGATGGTGCCGTTAAAAATGGCGCTGCCAAAAATGGGGCTGACATCAACGGTGCTGCCAAAAATGGGGCTGCCAATAATGGTGCAGAAGATCGTACAAACCTGTCTCCGACACAGCTTGCCGAGGCGGTTCAGGGTAATCAAGATATCGATCAGCCATCCTAATAAACGAATCTTTGCTGGATTTGCAACCCCGGAAATGCTGTTAAAAACCTATGATATTCACGCAAAGTCGCTGGCAATTGGTCTGTTTTTGGCTGGCTGAAATCTATCGCCAACCCGAATTATGCCGCCATTGATCACCTCGGCAAAAATGCCAAGATTGCTATGGCCAAAATGGGCTTTCATAAAGCGAACATAATCTTCTTTATTACGTTTGGCCGTTGCCGGGTCAACATTGATTGCAGCGCAGCGGCCAATTGACTCTTTGACCAATAGCAGCGCATCACCACAGCGTAATGTTTTGCCAATCAAAGCCTCCTCGGCAAAGGGCATGTCGCCATCAATAATGATATTGATACGAAACCGGCGGCTGTCGGGCTTGGTGTTGGTCGCTTCGGCAAAAGCGTCAAGTGAGGCATTGCTGGCAATGCTGATCAGCGCTGTTGATTGGTCACTATAGGCTTGATGTTTCATTTTCATCAAACGCGGTTTTCCGCAAAGTTTGTTGCCAAGCAAGGTGAAAAAGAAATCTTCAAAACGCTGGCAATCGGCTGGCTCTGCCGGATCAATGCTTAGGCATATGGTGCCATGATGCAGCAATTCTAATCTGGGATTAGCGGCGTCATCATAGCGACAGCTATATTCAGCCAATAACTCATGTGACATTAATTGCAGGAAATGTGCTTTACGAAACCATGTTCCATTGCTGGCGGCGGCGGTTTTTTCGTCTCCGATTGAAATGGCAAATTGCCGGTCATTGGGGAAATAGTTACCTTGCTGCAGCTTGGCCAAAGGCATTTGGTTGCCGCCAATCCCCTTGACTGGATATTGCCAAAGCTCATGAATTTGCATGGATATGTTACCCTGAATCATGTTTATGGCTGCGTTATGGTGTTGACGCTACTAGCGTTAGTGACCGAATGCCAGCCAAAATGGACAAGATCGCTGGCATGATGCGGATTTAGCGCAAGCTATGCGTGGTTATTGTGTGTTTTTGATTGTCACGTCACCCGCAAAGCGGATGGTGCCGTGCGATAAAACTTCTTGATCAATTGCGGCGACGGTTTGTCGAAAGGCTGGTAAATGCTGATCATCGATCCGCTCGCCGGTTGGCAAGCGAACCGTCATGGGATTTACCTGCCGGTTATTGACCATCACTTCATAATGAAGATGCGCGCCGGTTGATCTGCCGGTTGATCCGACATATCCGATGATTTCGCCTTGTTTCACCCGTGTTCCCGGGTGGATATTTGGCGCAATGCGTGACATATGTGCATAGGCCGTATCATAAGTGGCATTGTGCCTGATTCGGATATAGCGGCCGAAACTGCCTTTCCAGCCGGCTTCGCGAATCACGCCCGATCCAGCGGCGATGATTGGCGTGCCGCGTGGCGCTGCGAAATCAACACCTTTATGCATGGCATTAAAGCCGCTAACTGGATGTTTGCGATGGCCGAAAGATGATGATAGGCGCGCGCCGGAAACGGGCGTGCGGATAAGGGTTCGCGCAGCTGAATTACCATTTTCATCGTACCAGCCAATGGTGTCTCTATCGCCGTCATAGCGGAAAAATGCTAATTGCTCGTCAGACAGGACAAGCCCAGCATAATGCAGCTTGCCACCAACGATCTTGCCGTCAATGCTGTCACGCTCGGTTTCATACAGAAGCTCGAATCGGTCGCCGGTTCGAATCTCGCGCTGGAAATCGACAGAAAAGCCCATGACACGGATATAGTCATTAAAGGCGCTTTCGCTGATCCCAGCGGCCATTGCCGACCGGTAGATAGAATCGTCAATTGTGCCTTGGAAAAAATTCATATAGTGATCGGTTGGGCGAAGCGCGGTGAGCGCCAACCAGCCACTTTCCGGATGCTGGATCACATAAATGTCGCGTCCGGGCTTGGTTGAAAAGCGAAATCCTTGCGATGCAACCTGGAATTGGGTGCCAATTTGCAGCCGGCGAAGGCTAGCTTTGCCCGAAACAGCGTCGATTGCTTTGGCAATTGATGCTGAATCATATCCGGCACGGCGCAAAAGCGCGCCAATACCCTCGCCATTGCGAAGTTTTAATTCGGTTTCGGGACCGCTTTCCAATCCGGTTTGTGAGCGAATCATTTCGCCAATCAACTTGGTTGATTTTGGAAGAACATCAATAAGCGCCGGTTTTGACACTGGCGGGATGATCGAAACAGGGATTGCCGGATAAGCAAGTGCCGGATCCGGACGGCTCGTTGGCAAGGCTGGCGCGGTTTGAAAAACAGGTTCCATCGGCGCAAAAGCAACATGAAGAGATTTGACTGATTCGCGCGCCGCGCCTTTTTCAGCCTGCACGCCAACCGAATTGCCAACGAAAAGGCAGATTACAGCAATTAACATCACAGCCCGATAAGACCGTCTTTGAAATGCCTTTTTGGTCATGCAGTTTGCCCGCATCTTCACTTCCTTATTTGGCTCGTAAGCCG
>Ga0209309_10001891_pt1 | contig 19990 bp, 20 predicted proteins | sample COGITO_mtgs_1204_2_FD_184807 | JGI IMG/M metagenome (GOLD analysis project Ga0209309, IMG submission 184807) | Pelagic marine microbial communities from North Sea - COGITO_mtgs_120412 (SPAdes) (version 2) | ecosystem: Environmental > Aquatic > Marine > Epipelagic ... | reverse complement strand
CATCGCATCCTGGGGCGGTAGTACGTCCCAAGGGTTGGGCTGTTCGCCCATGAAAGCGGTACGCGAGCTGGGTTCAGAACGTCGTGAGACAGTTCGGTCCATATCCGGTGCAGGCGTTAGAGTATTGAGAGGAGTCCCCCTTAGTACGAGAGGACCGGGGGGAATACACCGCTGGTGTACCAGTTATCGTGCCAACGGTAAACGCTGGGTAGCCAAGTGTAGAGTGGATAACTGCTGAAAGCATCTAAGTAGGAAGCCCACCTCAAGATGAGTACTCTCACCGCTATAAGCGGGTAAGATCACGGCAAGAACAGCCGTTATATAGGCACTAAGTGTAAGTACAGTAATGTATTCAGCTGAGGTGTACTAACAGATCGAGGGCTTGATAATTTCTATGTTTTTAAACTTTACAGTTTTGAAGGTTTTAAGCTTTGGTGCTAATAGCGTAGTGGAACCACTCCGATCCATCCCGAACTCGGTTGTGAAACGCTACAGCGGCGATGATACTTAAGGAGATGTCCTTTGGGAAAGTAGCACAGTGCCAAGGCTATATTTATTTTTGTATTGTTATGTAAACATATACTATAAGTAATTAATAAATAATATTAATAAAAATGAATTACGCAATAATTGAGGCAAGTGGCAGGCAGTTCTGGGTAGAACCAGGTAGGTTCTATGACTTTAATCGCTTGGATTTAAACCCTGGAGATAAAATAGCTCTTAGAAGAGTTTTACTTGTTAACCAAGATGGAAATGTTACTGTTGGACAGCCTTGTCTAAATAATGCTAAAGTAGAAGCAACAGTCTTGGGGCATATTAATAGTAAAAAAATAACTGTTTATAAAATGAGGCCTAAGAAAAAGACTCGTAAAAAACAAGGACATAGAGCTAATCTTACAAGAATTATCGTAAATAATATTACATTGAATGATTGAAGTATAAAATAAAAACATGGCACATAAAAAAGGTAGTGGTAGTACTCGTAACGGTCGTGATTCAAACTCTCAAAGATTAGGAGTTAAGAAATATGGTGGAGAAAATGTTATAGCAGGGAACATTCTTGTTAGACAGCATGGAACTAAATTTAAGCCTGGTAATAATGTTGGGATTGGACGAGATAATACACTGTATTCTCTAATTGAGGGTAAAGTTTGTTTCGAAAGATCTGGTAAACAAGGAAAAAAACTTAGTGTTTATCCAGTATAATAATGAGATTCATTCCTAGAGATAATATTTAGGAATGAATCTCGTTTATTTAATATTTTCTCTATCTAAAGATGAATAGTTGCTAAACCCAATAAGTTATAATATTTTTTTTCTCTCAAATACAAAATCTTCGTATTAGATATGTTCTTACAAATAATAGTAGATGCTGAGTAAAAATTATTATATAAATTTTTGGGACATCTAACATAAACTAGCTTTTACAATTCGCTTGATATAGATGTAATAATTTATTTAGTCTTTTAGAATTGACTTTATGCTGTCTATTAAGATCATAGTTACTCAATTACCTATGTGAAACAATAAGGTTGTTAAATTTTTAAAGACTTAGTATTGATCAATGCTTTTTTTTTTATCTAATATTTCCAAAATACCAATATTTTTCTCTTATTTATTAGTATTCCACTAACAACAAGATTAGCGACGATTCAATCTTTTGATAAAGAATTTTCGATAGCTTCTTTTATACTAATAATATGAAAAACTCAAGCTTTAAGTTTTTGTATTTAGAATGCTTACGTGACCATGAGATTCTCAATTACATGAAGTAATGAAAGAGTAATCTTCACTTTTTTATATTGATGATGAAACAAATAAAGTTAATATTTCATTACTGAAAGTTTCTGAGGCCTTAGATTTATACTTATTGGGATTAACAACAATAGATAAAGTTCTTTTTATTGTAATATCTTCTATTTTAACTTTATGTAATATCCCTAATTCTAATTCCTTTGCAATAGCAGATAATGATACAAAAGCTGCACCTAAACCTGATTGAACAGCATTCTTTATTGCTTCTACAGAATTCAGCTCCATTTCTATCTTAAATCGACTACTATCTATACCGTTTCTATTTAATACTTCATCAATCACTTTTCTTATCGTAGACTGTGTATCTAAAGCAATAAAACGTAAACGATATAAATCCTCTTTTTGAATACTATCTAATTTTCCAAAAGGATGTAACTTAGGTAGAATCAATACTAGTTCGTCTTCAGCGTAAGATGTAACTTTAAGGATATTTTTAAGTTCAGATGGTACTTGTCCACCTATGATAGCTAAGTTAATTTGACCATTAGCAACACTCCACGAAATCCTTCTGGTTGAGTGTACTTGCAATTGTACGGCTACCTGAGGATATTTCTGGCGAAATAAACCAATTAAACGTGGCATCAGATAAGTTCCCGTAGTCTGACTAGCTCCTACGATTAGAGTTCCGCCTTGTAAATTTCGTAAGTCTTCTATAGCTCTACATGTTTCATCACATAATGATAGAATTCTACTTCCATATCTTAATAAAATATCTCCTTCCTCAGTAAACATAACCCTTCTAGTTCCTCGATCAAAAATTGGAACATTTAATTGCTTCTCTAAATTTTGTACATGTAAGCTTACAGCTGGCTGAGAAATATATAGACTCTCTGCCGCTTTTTTAAAACTGCCTTCTGAAGCAATAGCTTTCAAAATTCTTAATTGGTCCAATGTAAAAGGTAAATCAGTCATAGTTTTCGAATAAATGAATGTTTATATGATTAATAATGGAATTGTAATTAATCGATTGATTAAATTAGTTAATAAATATTTAATCTTAGAATGGTTTTGGATAAATAAGATAGATTACTATAAAATAAGTCACCTGTAAAAAAGTAAAATATACTAATTTAATTTTTATAAATACAGAATGCACAGTGATTAGTTATAATATTTAAGAAAGACTACAAGAGGAAACCTGTAATGGATATGCGACTTTTAATAGTTCTTTTTCCTGTTCTAGCTGCAGCTTCTTGGGCCGGATTCAATATCGCGAGAATAGCCCTAAGACAATTAAGCCGCCTTGGATCAAGATAAAGACCATGTATTAGTATTTTAGATAAAGGGTAAAAAGAATTTTTTCTTTTTACCCTTTATCTAGTAATCTGAAAAAGATCCTTACTCTGTTAATTTATATGTATAATAAAGTTTGAAATTAGTATATAATTTTCAAGATTACCTTTTCTACTTGCAAGGAATTACCAAGATAAAATAAGAATACAATAATAATATGGCAGTACCTAAAAAACGTACATCGAAGATGAAAACAAAATCACGACAATCTGTCTGGATGAATAAGAGTAATATACAAGCACAGAGAGCTATATCTCTTGCTAAATCTTTAGCAGCAAACAATGGAACAAGTTTTGTCTATTCTCAAAATACTCCTGAAACTTCTGAAGATTAATAAGTTTTAAAAATCTTACAAGAGTAAGATTTTTAAAACTTATTAATTTTAAGAATGTATTTTTAGCTGCAATCTTCATGCAAAAAACAATAATTTAATTATTAGGGTGTAATAGCACAATTAAAGCAACATTGTTTTAAAAAAAATTGGACTTGGGAAATTTAGTGTGCATACAATGTATTATGAGTATGAGTAAGTATAGGAAAGAAGATTGTAAACTATGAGATTAAACATAGAGATCGTAGTATATTGCATAAACATTGTTTTCACTTAAAAAATTCTTAGTAATCATCTTCTAAAGTGTGACAATGCTAAAGATTTTCTTCTTAATTTACATTGTCTAAGAAACCGCTTGCTAAACAGCTTTTTGTACATAATGGAACGAAAGTCTATGAGCAGTTAAGAATATATTTAGTATTCTTTCTGTAGGATGTTTTAAAGGTGGGTTAATAGTTGTTAAAGAAACCAAAAGATGAAATATGAATAAAGATCTAAGTATATTGCGTTTCTTATCCTAGGTATTCTTGAAAAGCTACATAATTACAAAAAATAAAAACAATAAAAAGCTGAATTAGTAATATTGATCTTAATGAAATAGCAGGTATTATTCAAAATGATTCTTTAAGTCATTTTTATAGATATAAATAACTTCACTAATTCATATGGTATTCAGAATTTAATCAATAGACTACTACCAGAAAGCTGCAATCTTGGACAAAAAATTAAAAGAATAATTTTTCGAAGTATTTATAAAGAATAATTCTAAGAATAACAAACTAATCTCTGTAAATACTTCACAAAATAACAGCAGGATATTTTCATTAGAGTTCTATTTTATAACTCTTCATTTTGTAAAATTCTACGAATTGGTAGATTGGCTATTAACGCTGTCATTCTACTATCGGTTTTAATAGAAAACTCTAGGCTTTCAGTATCTAGCTCAACATATTTAGAAACTACTACTAAAATTTCTTTCCTCATTTTTTCTAAAGTAGATGCATTTAGAGTTGAACGATCGTGAGCCAGTACTAATTTTAGACGACGTTTCACATCATCTCGACTACCAGTATTATTTACGAACAAGCGCTCAAAAAATTCTGTAATCATACAATGTTATCATTATAGGTTGACTGGATTAATTATTATTAGAACCAAGAAAAAATTTTCTTAAACGTTTTAAAGGACTTTTAGAATAAGCTTGTAAGTCTAAAAAATCTACTTGTTGACCATCGAGTCTGCACGCAGTATGTTCAAAGGCTAACCCCGGGAGAGATATTTTTTTGTCTAGAACGAGAGGTTCTCCTCTATTTGTTGACACAATAACACATTCATCCTCAGGTATAACGCCTATTAAGGGTATAGCTAGTATCTCTTTAACATCAGCAACTGACATCATATCATTAGCTTTAACCATTTGAGGTCTTAACCTATTAACCAGTAAAGTAATTTGTTTTATACCATTTGCTTCTAATAAACCAATCACTCTGTCCGCATCTCGTACTGCTGCTATTTCAGGTGTAGTTACTACAATAGCTTCTTTTGCTGGTCCTATAGCATTGTGAAAGCCAGTTTCTATCCCTGCAGGACAATCTATTAAAATGTAATCATATTGTGATTCTAATAAGCTTACGAGATACTGCATTTGTTCAGTGTTAATAGAATCTTTATTACGATTTTGTGCTGCAGGTAATAGAACCAAACCTGGCTGCCTCTTATCTCTAATTAAAGCTTGCTCAATTCTACATTCTCCTGACAAAACTTCTAAAGCTGTATAAATTACCCTGTTTTCTAAGCCTAATAAAAGGTCTAGGTTGCGTAAGCCTATATCTGCATCTATTAAGGCTGTTTGGTATCCCAATTGGGCTAATGACATTCCTAAGTTAGCAGTGGTCGTTGTCTTACCAACACCTCCTTTTCCTGAAGTAATCACGATAATGCGAGCCATGATTAGTAATTCAATCCAATGTCGAAAAATTTATAAATAAATAAAATTAATTAATTGTGCTTCAAAAAGCAAAAATGATCTTATATTATGTCTAATTGCATTATCATTATATTCATTTATAATGCAGTATTTGTATTGTTAATTGTACTAACTATTTTTGTCATCTGCTGTTCGAACGCGTAGATGGCTCTATTAGTACGACCCGATATAGATAACTTTTTACCTTTTTTTATAGCCCATACCTGAGAGTAAGACATATAGCTTATTACAATACTAATCATTAATAAGAAAAAACCAAAATATACAAAAGGAATACCTGGATCAGATTTTATCTGCAAACCAGTAGATGATAGTATTTCTGTAATTCTTACAGAATGTCCGTTAATTGTAAAATTATCACCTACATTTACTATTCCTAATAATTGTTGATTATTGTTATAAACTAATGCTTTTCCTGTTAAATCTTCAAGAACTAATAAAATATTGTTCTTTCCAGTTTGTTCACTGTTGTCTATAGATAATGAAGAAATCCAAAATTTACCTTCATTTTTCACATTAATTAACTTTAGCGGAACTTGAAACTCTGTTTTATTATCTAAGTTAATTGACAAGTTTATAATACTCCAATCTGTTTGATAAAACACCATGCCACGATAGCGCAGTGGTTCATTCACATAAATTGTTTTGCGCTTTATTTGCTCACCATTAGTATCTAATATTGATAAATCAGAGTAAAATTGATCAATAGATCCCTCATCGTTATAAGCTATTTTAAAATCTTGAACGTATCCTTCAAAATCTTGAGGTATGTAACTCATAGAACCAGAACTTATCACATTTTGTACATGAAATATCCCACCTAATGGTATAAGTTCTTGAGAAACAAATCCAGATAAATTGCCCAATAAAGCACCGAACAAAATTACTATCAAACTCGCATGTACTATTATAGGTCCTATCTTTCCAGGTAGACCTTTATATGCATATAAGAAACCTCCTTTTTGGATAACATTGTAATTATCTGATTTTAATATAAAGGCAAATTTCGAAATACTCGTTTTTTGTAGATCAAAGTTAAGTCCCATCTTCTTTAGACTTTTGTCTTTTTTATAAAACTGCCATAATCTAGCCATTTTTAATGATGGAATTTGCCTAACTAGCGTACATGAGAATAAACTTGTAGCAAACAATAAGATCAGAGTAGTAAACCACCAATTTTGGTAGATATTATTTAGACCAAACGAAAATATAAATTGTGAACTTATAAACCCCAGAACAGGAGATGAGTTCGGATAATTATTTTCGTAAAAAGATATATTTTGATTTTGTTCAATAACTGTTCCTAAAGCACTGCAGAACGCTAGACCTAATAATAAAACAATAGCTAGTTTCAGATTACCTAGAATATTAGCGCCTTTCCAAAAATACTGATTAAATTTTCCTAACATATCGCATTGATTTTTAAAAAATTACTAAATATATTTTTATTTCCCAGAACAAAAAGATACTAGAATGTATGAATAGTAATATATTACCATTCATAATGAAAGCTCCCCAGGTAGGACTTGAACCTACGACCAATCGATTAACAGTCGATAGCTCTACCACTGAGCTACTGAGGATTTGTTTAAGTATTTGTTATATTTAAACCTATAAGATTAATATATCACATATTAATGTTTAAATTAATACTTATGCATATTTTTTTTACCATAACAAAAGTATATAAGAAATATATTTTCTTTTTTAAAGACTTTTGTTATGATATTAGAGTTAATAAATTTCGCGGACGTGGCGGAATTGGTAGACGCGCTAGATTTAGGTTCTAGTAAGTTAACCTTGTGAGAGTTCGAGTCTCTCCGTCCGCATCTTAATTAGTTAGAATTATTCCATCTTTGTAGAGTCAAACGTATAGTTCCATTATCTTGATTAACTTCTTCTACAGTTTCAAATCCTTGCTTTTCAGTTGCTTTAATAATTGAATTATAAGCATAGCGTTGACTAACTTTATCTAGAAATGATTCAACTGACCAAGGTTGCTGCCAGAATTGTAGATCAGCTACAAGCTGGTATTCAAAACCATTCCAAGTGAACCCTATGTCATAATTATTATTTTGCTTAATAACCAAATTAGCAAAACTAGTTTTTTCTTTATATCCTCTCACTGTTTGTGATTCAGAATCCCATTGGACAGATAAGTCTTTTAGTGATTGCTTTAATAAGTTTAAATCCTTTAAAGTTGTTTGTTAGGGTCAATACCTGATTACTCAAGGATACTTCCCGTTCAGAACCGTACGTGAAAGTTTCCCTTCATACGGCTCCTGGTATAGAAAAATATTCAACTGATATTTAGATAATACAAATCATATATAAAGTAAAAAAGATAAACTAGATCAGCAAATACGCATACAAGTATCTAAAAAGATTTACTATTATCTTTAATATATCATTCCCGGAAAATTAAACAAAAAGTCGACCTTCATAAAATTAACCAACAAAAAGAATACTAACAGCCAATAATTAATAAAAAATAGATTATTTTTTCTGTATCATACAGAAAATATATTCTTAAGAATCTCTTTAGACTGACTTCTACTCTTTGTAGAATTATTTCTAATATAAGTATATAACCATTTTTTTATAGAAAAAACATGAAGGCTAGCAGAGCAACAATATTGATTAGAATGTAACCATAACTTATAATTGCTTTGTACAATCTCTAATCTTTTTTCTAAATTGAACCTGGTATCTTTAACAATTTTTTTGATCTTGCTCTTGAAATTTTTCCTACTGATCGTAGATGGAGATACAACTATTTTTTTTTTATCAATATTGGCTCTTATTGACCAACTAAAACAATCAAAACCATCTCTAATTTGGATTGTCTCTATTGTTATATTTTCTAAATTGAATAATCTGCGTTTAAGAAACATTTTAATATTATCTATCAAAATATTTGGATCTTGATATTTATCAAGAATAAAAATTAAAGAAGCATTATATCGAAAACCTTTTTGGCCAGTTTCTGCTTTCAAATCTTTATGATTATTTAAATCTTCAATACCATTTAGTAGTAAATGTAAAATTAAATTACCCAACTTATCTGATTTTTTATCACTGTTCATTAAACTATCTTCGAAAAAAGTAGATGTTTTCTTTTTTAACAAAATATGTTTAAGAGTAGACTGCATCTTTTTTGGTAAAGTAAATAAAGAGAATAAAAAATTGTAGTTAATTCTTTTTAAAAAATTATTGCAACTAACTTTTAAAACTTTCTGATCAGTTGATTTAGAATAAAATCTTAAAGTTTCTCGAATGTCAAAGATAGCATTGTTTTCATTTTTACTTACTTTCCAACCATAAGCTCCTGATGAATAGTAAACTTCATAAATTGGTTCTAAGGCATAATATATGATGTTTTCTAATAGATACTCGTTAATTATTGGCAATATATGATTATATTCGTCTTGATTTAATCTAGAACCATTCGTTGTGAATAGTTTTACATTTTCTACAAGTTTAAACTTATATTGATAATGATTATTGCTGGGGTGATCTCTAGCAACGTTTTTTTTATTTCTTATCTGTTTAGTAACCTCTCTGACAGCTAAAAATTTTGCTGCTCTTGAAGTAAAAATTAAACGTTGAAAATAATTTATAGATTGCTTATCTTTGTTATACACAGCTCTGTATAATTTACATTGGAGTTGGAATAATGTCTTCTCAAACTCTTTCCAAGGAAGAGATTTCCATCTATAAGCATAATCTATACTAAAATCAGCTTTCATTAGGCCTCCAAAAATGAGAATTATCTCTTCTATACCGTTAGACAATTACGTCTGTTCCTACCCGAATAGTGTCATTAGATTATGATTAGATCCTCCAACCTTATATCAAAAAAATATTAGGAAACACTACCCGTTTTTATTCGTTCCAAATATTAATTCACATTACCTTAGGTTCTCTCAATTCACCTGTATCCTACTCAGGAATTGCACTTAACAAATTCATATCAGTGCGAGTATGAGAATACTACCTCAAACAATAAATATCGACCTGTTGGGTTTAGTTAAGATGCTTTTTCAGAAAGTTCAGATTTACCTTAACCTTAGTAAGCTACCAAAAAGCAGTGTGGTTTTGTCGAAAAACCTCTGATTCCCCTGTGTCTCCCAGCTTCACTTTGATAATCAATCTCCATGTGGGCACAATTGGCTTCAACCCCTTCCTTAGGGCGATTGGACTTTAACCAATATTAATATTTAGTTATACACTATTCATTGTTTTTGAATTACCTTAAACAATGGGATTTTATAAACAAAATGACCTGTAAAAGTATACCTCAAGTTGCAGTAAACTGTTATACTTGAGAACGAATCGCACGAATTTTACTAAAGTGTGACATATGCCTATTAAATAAGTTTGGTTAATAGTTTCGTTTATTACTAATCGGTAAAAATATTTTTGTATAAAACTTATACAGATATTTTATATATTAACATAACAATCAACTCGTAAAAATGTATAAAACTAGTAAAAAACAATGAATTAGATATAATTTTATAAATTTGATGCTAAACGCACTTTCCCTGCTATTGCCCACTCTTCTAATGCATCAATTTTTTCTTTATTGGTATAAGCAAGTGGAACAAATTGTTCAATAGATTGTGCTATATCATTAGTTGTAAACTCTCTATTCTCACTAAAAGCTATATGCATTCCTTCTATTATTGATTCTTCTATTTCTGCTCCGGAAAATTTATTAGCTTTTTCACTTAATATGGGAATATCATAATGCTGCCACGATTTGGGCCGAATTCTAGAGAGGTGTACTTTAAATATTAATTCTTTCTCTTGTTTATTAGGTAAACCTATGAAGAAGATTTCATCAAAACGACCTTTTCTTAAAATCTCTGGTGGTAAAGAATAGATATTGTTAGCTGTTGCTACTACAAAAACAGAAGATTTTTTTTCAGATAACCAAGTGATAAAAGTTGCCAAAACTCTACTTGTTGTTCCACTATCTCCTTTACTTTCGATACCAGCAAAAGCTTTATCTATCTCATCGATCCATAAGACGCATGGAGAAATTGCTTCTGATAATTGTATCATTTGCCTCATTTTTGATTCAGATTCACCAATAATCCCTCCAAAAAGTTTTCCAACATCTAATCGTAATAAAGGAAGCCCCCAATCATTTGCTATTGCTTTCGCAGTTAAAGATTTTCCAGTTCCCTGTACACCAACCAGTAGCAATCCTCTTGGAGATGGAAGACCATATTCCTCTGCTTTTTTAGATAATGCACCAGATCTTCTTTTCAACCATTTTTTTAAATTTTCTAGACCTCCTATATCAGATATTTTTTGGTTTGTTGGGTAAAATTCTAATATCTGAGTCTGACTAATGATTTGTTTTTTTTCTTTAAAAATTAGATCAATACTCTCGACATTAATTTCCTTATAAGTAGCAATGATTTTTGAAAGAACACGTCTTATTCTTTCGAGAGATAGCCCCTGGCAGCAACCAACTAAATTATCTATCGATTCACTTGGAATTGGGTATCCTAAAGATTCCTGTACCCTCAGTAATTCTCTTCTTATTTCTGAAGTTTGCGGAAGCTGAAAATAGACAACTGTTACAATTTCTTTAATCGAATCTGGAATATTTATATCACTTCCTATGATGATTATAGTTTTTGCTTGATTACGTAGAACTTTCACAAGATTTTTAAGCTTACGGCTAACTGAAATATCATTTAAAAATAAGTTAAAATCTTTCAATAAAAAAATCGCTGGACTATCTGGAGTCAATTTCTCTATTAGCTCTAATGCTTGTAAGGGATTTTTAGTCGCAAAACCGTTATCATTAGGGTTTCCTGTATAACCATCGACAAAATCCCAACAGTAAATAGCTCGATTACTATATAACTGTATACAAGAACGAATAGTGTATTCTAGCCTTTCTTCTTCAGTTGTAGGAATATATAGTAGTGGATAACGAGCTTTAAGCAATAATTTAAATTCTTTGATAAAACTCATAAAATCTTTTTGTATGAAAAAACTACATTTTTTTAAGATGTTTCTTTATTATAAATAATTTTGTAGATTATTAAAAAAACTGTAACATGCTTCTTATCAGAAACATGTTACAGCAATATCTCAATACTATGGTTATATTAAAGTTTTACGACCTTTTTTTCTCTTAGCTCGTAAAATTGATCTCCCAGCACTTGTTTTAATTCTTGCTCTAAACCCAGATGTTTTTGCTTTCTTTAGTTTAGTTCCTCTTAAAGTTCTTTTCGTCATAAATATTGGTTATTTAATTTTTTAAAATAGGTTGTGATCTAAAGATCAAATATACAACAGAATGCCTGATATTTGTAGTCATTGATGTAAATAGATCATAAGCTTCGTTTTTATATTCGATTAATGGATCTTTTTGACCATAACCTCTCCAGCCTATGCTTTCTCTTAAAGCATTCATTTGTTGCAAATGTTCTTTCCATGCTGAATCAATTTTTTGTAATAAAAAAGATCTTTCTAATTCTCTCATTAGACCATTTTCGATAAGATCTATTTGACTTTCCTTTAAATCATAAGCTATACGAGTTTGCTGATATAGAAAATTTTTAGTTTCACTTAAAGATAATGTGTCAAAATATACTGAGTCCAAAGTATAAGGCAACCCTAAAAGATCCTCAATTTTTGTTAGAATATCTATACTAGAATTCATTCCCCTATTTTGATTATTAAAATAATATTGTAAATAATCTTCTATAGTTGTTTCTGCATATTGTAATACCCAATCTCTTAAATTATTGGATTCTAAAATTCTTCTTCTTTCTGAATAAATAGCTTGTCTTTGATAATTTAATACTTCGTCGTACTCAAATAGTTGTTTGCGAGCATCGTAGTAATAAGCTTCTACTTTTTTTTGAGCTGATTCTAAACTCTTATTTAAAAGTATGGATTCAATAGGAACATCTTCTTCTACGCGGAGAGTTTCCATTAAGTTTACAATTTTATCACCACCAAAAATTCTTAATAGATTATCTTCTAAACTAAGAAAAAAACGTGAAGATCCTGGATCGCCTTGTCTTCCAGCTCTTCCTCTTAACTGATTGTCTACACGTCTGGATTCGTGCCTTTCCGTGCCTATAACGTGTAGACCACCTAGATTAATAACTTCTTGTTGTTCTTTCTTTATTAAAAAAGAATATTTTTCAATTAAAATTTGGTATGCAGCTCTTAGTGTAATAGTAAGTGAGTCTTCTGTAAATCCTTTCTCACAAGCTATAGATATTTTACCTTCTAATTCATCTTCACTAAGGGAAAAAGATTTAACTTTATTACTAAGAAAAGAATGCAAAGATTGTAATTGACTATCTTTTTGTATAAATGATTCTTGGATAGAATTCTCTTGAAGCAGAATTTTAATAGCATTTCTAGCCATATAACTAGCATTACCACCTAGTAATATGTCTGTTCCTCTGCCAGCCATATTAGTAGCTATAGTGACAGCCCCTTTTCTACCAGCTTGAGCAATAATTTCTGCTTCACGTTTAATATTTTCTGGCTTAGCATTCAAGAGATTATGTGGTACACCGTATTCTTTCAGTAATGACGACAAAAGTTCAGATTTTTCTACGCTAGTTGTTCCAATGAGCACAGGGCGCCCCAGAGTATGCATATCTAAACATTCATCAGCTATAGATTTCCATTTAGCATATTGGTTTTTATAAATAAGATCCGAAAAATCTTTCCTTTGCATTGGTCTGTGAGTAGGTACACAAACTACTTCTAAAGAATATATTTTATCTAATTCAGCTTCTTCTGTTTTTGCAGTACCAGTCATTCCAGATAACTTTGGATACAATAAAAAGAAATTTTGATATGTAATAGAAGCTAGAGTTTGCGTCTCATTTTGTGTAGGAACATTTTCTTTAGCTTCTATAGCTTGATGCAAACCATCACTCCATCGTCTACCTTGCATAATTCGTCCTGTAAATTCATCTACAATGATAACCTCTTTATCTTTTACGATGTAATGTACGTCTAGAATAAATAGTTCTTTTGCTTTTAATGCATTGAATATATAAGAAGCCCAAGGACTTTGTAGATTATATATGTCCTCAACGCCTAACAATTTTTCAGATTCAACTATTCCAATATCAGTTAATAAAATATTGCGAGCTTTTTCGTCTACTTCGTAATCACGATTTTTTACTAAAGATAGACTAACACCATTGGCTTGAACGTATTTCTCTTCGATAGTTTGACCAGCACCAGAAATAATTAATGGAGTTCTAGCTTCATCAATTAAAATAGAATCAACCTCATCAATAATACAAAAATAAAATGGTCTTTGAACAATATCCTCCAGAAGAATCGCCATATTATCTCTCAAGTAATCAAACCCAAGTTCACTGTTAGTAGTGTAAGTAATATCTTTAGAATAGTTTTGTTTTCGTTCTTCCTGAGTCATTCCTTCTTGTATAAGTCCAACACTTAATCCTAGGAACTTAGGAACTTGACCAACCCATTCAGCATCTCTTTTCGCCAAATAATCATTAACAGTAACAACGTGTACTCCATAGCCACATAAAGAGTTAAGGTAAGCAGGAAGAATTGCAACAAGAGTCTTTCCTTCTCCAGTTTTCATTTCAGCAATTTTCCCCTCATGTAATATAATCCCTCCAATTAGTTGAACATCAAAATGTCTTAGACCTAATACTCTAAAAGAAGCTTCCCGTGCTGCTGCAAAGGCTAAAGGCAAAGTGGTATCAATTTCTTTCCCTTGAGAAATATTCACAATAAAAGATGCAGTTTGTTGTTGTAGTTCCTTATCCGTATATTCTCTAAATTCTTCTTCTAATGCATTTATGCTATTGACTATATTTTTATAACGACCAATCTTTCTCTCATTTGGATCACCAAAAAGTATTTGCAGCATGCTTATTTGTTAAAATTAATTTTATTATCAAGTTTAGTTATTCATATAAAGATCTTGTATAACATTCTGAAATAATTTTTTAATCACTAATGATTTCTGGTTGACTAATTTCATCTGCCATTTCTAAGATAGCCCTGATTATTGGTTTTACGCGTAAATCCTCTAATAAATCTATATCTTCATATCTTCTTCTTTTAGCACGATTAGCTACTTGAATAGTAATTTTGTACCTATTTGAAGCTGCGTCTAATAATTCTTCTGTTCTATAAAGTACTTCATTTGCAGTAATAGATTGATATTTTTTCTTCATTATTGTGTTTTTTATCCAATTTTTGTATTGATTCAATATATAATCTCTTCTCTGATTTCAGTTCTTTAATTAATAAAATTTACAATATTTTTTATATTATATTTTTATAATGTACTATATATCTATAAGATCTAAAACGAGTTCAATAAGAATAATTTATAAAAAAGGAAAGAGATTATTATGTCTCATAGTGTAAAAGTATATGATACTTGTATCGGTTGTACACAATGTGTTAGAGCGTGTCCATGTGATGTTTTAGAAATGGTATCGTGGGATGGGTGTAAAGCCGGACAAATAGCATCTGCTCCTAGAACTGAAGATTGTATTGGTTGTAAGAGATGCGAAACAGCGTGTCCTACAGATTTCTTATCAGTTAGGGTTTACTTAGGTGGAGAGACTACTAGAAGTATGGGTCTAGCTTACTAAAATTTAAAATAAAAAATAACTATAAAGAAAGAAACTTTGATAAAACTATTTAAGATTCTTTCATTTGTAGTTATTTTTTATTTTAACTTAATACTCCAACATAGCTTAATCCAAGTATCGAACCAACTCCAACGATATGCCCCAAGCTAGTTGATGCTAAAAGTTCAGGTAGACCAAATCCAGAGAAAGAACCACTGATTGGAAGAGATGGACCTGTGCCTTTTACTTGTATAACGTAACGTCCAGCAACAATACATAGAATATTTGATAGCACCATTACAGCACATGTCTTTGCAGACCAAGCAACTGTTTGAGGAACTAATGCGATTAATAGATCAGCATTCATATGATTTATAGTTTTTTAAGAATAAAAATTTGAGTATGTTAGCCATAATTGTAAATGACTTTCCTTAGCACTGCAACTAATGACAATTTTAAGTAGTAAATCTTTATCAGAACTAATTATTTATAAAACCCAACCATAGCTATGAAGTCCTTTTCCTAAAAAATTCACTCCTAAATAACAAATCCAGACTACTACAAAACCAATCGATGCTAAAATTGCTGGTTTTTTTCCCTGCCAGGCTTTTGTTATTCTCGCATGTAAATATGCTGCAAAAACTAACCATGTGATAAGTGCCCAAGTTTCCTTAGGGTCCCAACTCCAATAAGCCCCCCATGCTTCATTTGCCCATACGGCACCTGCAATAATTCCAATTGTTAGTAATGGAAAACCTAAACCAATAATTCTATAACTTAGATTATCTAAACTTTCTAAGAGATTTAATTTTTTGCTAGATTGTTCATTATTCTCTTGAGAGACGACACTTTCTAACATTGCAATACCATTATCTCTACTTAGGTTGTCCTTTTGAAAATTAATATATCCTATAGAACTACCCTGTAAATCTACTTCTTTCCCTTTAGTTAAAACTAGAAAAAGAATAGATAGTAAAGAACCAATGATTAAAGTTGAATAACTTAACATCATTATGCTAACATGCATCATCAACCAATTGGATTTCAAAGCAGGAACTAATGGTGCTGCTTTCTGCATACCTTCTGGTAGTGACAATGTGGCAAAAGCAACAACAAAAAGAGATAAAGGTGTACTGATTGCACCTACTAAAGGTAAAGTTGTCTTATATTCAATAACACCATTAATAAACGTTATTCCCCATACAAAAAATAATAACGATTCATATAAATTACTTAAGGGAAAATATCCATTTTCTAACCATCTTGATCCAAGTATTATAGTAATTAATAAATTTGCTAGACATATGCAATAATAGCCTATTTGCGCTCCACGTTTAAGTTTTGAAAAACTAATACTCACCCAGTATGAAAGCATACTAATAAGTAAAACTAAAAAAGTAATATTATCTAAGTTATTTTTAATATTGATTATGTTAATCATAAGGAATTTTTATTCTATTTGAAATATGACAATATTCAAAAACTATACGTAATCAAAGATTATCTTGTTCTATTATTATATGTTAAGACAAGTATTTTGTTTCAATGCAATTAAAATTGCTAGGCTTTACTATTTAAAAATAGTAAAGCCTAGCAATTTTAATTAAATTAACCTATGTCTGAGCTAAAAATTAGCTAAGAGCAGATGTAACTTTGTCGAAGTAACCAGCAACTTCACTTGCTAGACCAGAACAGTCACCTTGAGGTGTAGAAAGCTTCTTCTGAGAAGCTGTGTTGTTTACGAATGCAACAGCACATGCCTTCATGATGCTAACAGCTCTTGCGTTAGAGTTAGCAGGAACGCCTAAAGAAGAGTAAGTCTCTTTTAAACCATTTAAACAACGATCTTCTAAAACTGAAGCGTCGCCAGATAAAAGAGCGTAAGAAACGTAACGTAAGATGATTTCACCATCACGTAGACATGCAGCCATACGACGGTTTGTGTAGCAGTTTCCACTAGGTGAAATTAAGCTAGGGTTCTCACAGATCATACCAGAAACTGCATCAGAAACGATACAGCTAGCGTTAGATACGATAGAGTTAACTGAATCTAATCTCTTGTTTCCTTCAGAAATGAATTTCTTAAGAGCTTGTAAATCAGCACCACCTACGTAAGCTGCTTTAGAATCTGCGTTAGTAACTACTCTTGAAAATGCGTCAAGCATAATACTTCTCCGTTTTTATAAAATTTAAACTGTTTTAACTGTTAATTTAATTAATCAGTTAATACTTTGATATTTATCTATCATTATTAATATAGAATATATTGTATTTTTTGAGTGAAACAAAGTAATAATCTGTAATATTTTTTTTAACTACTTAGTAAAAAAAATACCACGAATATACAATACATCATTCGACAGTATTGTTGAATTGTAAAATACACTGCTAATATGTTCTGAAAGATCAACTAAAATATTAAATAATCAGAATCTATCACTCTACTTTTTATTGTAAAACACTTAATGTGATAATTTTCATACAGATATTTATTAAAACTAGCAAAAATGAAATAAAAAAATTAAGACAACAAAAATATAAGTTATGAAAAATTATTTACAAAAAGAAGAAAGATTCTATAAATAGAATCTTTCTTCTTAAAGAACGTTAATTATCTCTAATTAACCGTTAACAGCTGGAGCTGTTAAAGCAACAGGTAAAGACTCACCAGCAGCTAAATCTAGAGGGAAGTTATGAGCGTTACGCTCATGCATTACTTCCATACCTAAGTTAGCACGGTTAAGAATATCAGCCCAAGTGTTGATAACGCGACCTTGACTGTCAACCACTGATTGGTTGAAGTTGAAACCGTTTAAGTTGAATGCCATAGTCATTACGCCTAAAGCAGTGAACCAAATACCTACAACTGGCCATAAGCCTAGGAAGAAGTGTAAAGCACGAGAGTTGTTGAAACTAGCGTATTGGAAAATTAAACGACCAAAGTAACCGTGTGCAGCTACGATGTTGTAAGTTTCCTCTTCTTGACCGAACTTGTAACCGTAGTTAGCAGATTCGTTTTCAGTTGTTTCACGGATTAAGCTAGAAGTTACTAGAGAACCGTGCATAGCAGAGAATAAAGAACCACCGAATACACCAGCAACACCTAGTTGGTGGAATGGGTGCATTAAGATGTTATGCTCAGCTTGGAAAACAAGCATGAAGTTGAATGTACCAGAAATACCTAAAGGCATACCATCAGAGAAACTACCTTGTCCAATAGGGTAAACTAAGAACACAGCAGAAGCTGCAGCAACAGGTGCAGTGAAAGCAACAGAAATCCAAGGACGCATACCTAAACGGTAGCTGAATTCCCACTCACGTCCAATCCAACCACAAACGCCTAAAAGGAAGTGATCAACGATTAATTGGTAAGGACCACCGTTGTATAACCACTCGTCAAGAGAAGCAGCTTCCCAGATAGGGTAGAAGTGAATACCGATTGAAGCAGATGAAGGAATTACTGCGCCAGAGATGATGTTGTTTCCGTATAGTAAAGAACCAGCAACTGGCTCACGGATACCATCGATGTCAACTGGAGGTGCAGCAACAAAAGCAATGATGTATACAGTTGTAGCTGTTAATAGCGTAGGGATCATTAAAACACCGAACCAACCGATGTATAAACGGTTCTCAGTACTAGTAATCCAAGAGCAGAAACGTTCCCATAAACTTGCGCTTTCGCGTCTTTCTAAAGTAGCAGTCATTTTTTTATTTTGTGTAAAAGGTTATAGTAATTTACTTCCCAAGCAACTATTGTGCTTGTTGATATAATTATGCATTAGTTATCTATTCTTTTTAGTATTAATGAGAAAAACTATGTTGAAAGAAGGCTATAACTGTTTATCAGTTGGTTGAAGCGTATGTAGTCTTGTTAAAAAAACATTTATTCTCGAAATAGATCAAATATAGTAAGATTTAAATTTGTTTGCTATCATTAATGTGGATATAATAAAAGTATTCCTAATCAAATAACCAAGAAAAAATAACTATATGGATGGATTATTAACTTCATACGAGACAATTTACATTATTAAACCGAATTTAAGTGAAGACAATTTACTAAAAATTATTGAAAATTACCAAGGTTTATTGATAGAACGAGGAGCCAAGAATATTGTTACGCAAAATCGTGGTAGAAGAGGATTAAAATATTTAATCAATAAATTTAAAGATGGTATCTATATACAAATGAACTACGAAGCCAATGGCGAGGTGATAAATTTTATAGAAAGATCTATGAGAATTAATGAAAATATAATCCGTTTTTTGACGACTAAAGCAATTACATAAAAAGTTTATATTTGCATAGTACAAGATGATAAGAAAATGTCATTTCTTATTATCTTGTACTATGCAAATATAAACTTTTTAGGAGCAAAAAATAAATATAGCCTTGGCACTGTGCTACTTTCCCAAAGGACATCTCCTTAAGTATCATCGCCGCTGTAGCGTTTCACAACCGAGTTCGGGATGGATCGGAGTGGTTCCACTACGCTATTAGCACCAAAGCTTAAAACCTTCAAAACTGTAAAGTTTAAAAACATAGAAATTATCAAGCCCTCGATCTGTTAGTACACCTCAGCTGAATACATTACTGTACTTACACTTAGTGCCTATATAACGGCTGTTCTTGCCGTGATCTTACCCGCTTATAGCGGTGAGAGTACTCATCTTGAGGTGGGCTTCCTACTTAGATGCTTTCAGCAGTTATCCACTCTACACTTGGCTACCCAGCGTTTACCGTTGGCACGATAACTGGTACACCAGCGGTGTATTCCCCCCGGTCCTCTCGTACTAAGGGGGACTCCTCTCAATACTCTAACGCCTGCACCGGATATGGACCGAACTGTCTCACGACGTTCTGAACCCAGCTCGCGTACCGCTTTCATGGGCGAACAGCCCAACCCTTGGGACGTACTACCGCCCCAGGATGCGATG
>Ga0209309_10001888_pt1 | contig 19997 bp, 8 predicted proteins | sample COGITO_mtgs_1204_2_FD_184807 | JGI IMG/M metagenome (GOLD analysis project Ga0209309, IMG submission 184807) | Pelagic marine microbial communities from North Sea - COGITO_mtgs_120412 (SPAdes) (version 2) | ecosystem: Environmental > Aquatic > Marine > Epipelagic ... | reverse complement strand
AAGCTTAGGCTCTGACCAGGTGAAGGCAAGTGAATATGGACTTGCAAATTTAAAAAAAGTAGTTCCAAATCTTATTGCTTGGACTTCCAAAGATGGAGTAGATTACGAAGATCTTGATGAAGTTTACGGAGAATTGACCGGTTTATGGAGAGGATATATCAACCATGTGGTTGCCAATATAGGTGGAGTTAATGAAACTCTTAAAACTTCAGATCAAGAAGGGGCTGTTTATAGAGCTGTTCCAAAGGAAATTCAGAAAAATGCCATGGTGTTTTTAAACAATCATGCCTTTACAACTCCCGACTGGTTACTAAACCAGGAGATTCTGAATAGAATTGAAGCATCTGGAGCTATAGAACGGGTACAAAATTTACAAACCAGAGTCCTTAACAACCTTCTTGATGAGGACAGGCTGAAGAGAATGGTGAGCAATGAACAGATGAACGGTAAGAAAGCCTATTCGGCAGTAGAGCTGATGGACGACCTGCGAAAGGGGATCTTTAGTGAATTATATTCTGGAAGAAAGACAGATGCTTATCGCAGGAATTTACAGCGTTCTTATGTTGATGCTGCTTCTGCATACCTTCAGCAGTTAAAAGGGGAAGATAACGAAGCGGTATTAAAATCGGATATCATCGCGTTAATGCGTGGTGAAATGGAGCGGTTAAAAAAGAATATCAGCGCTAGGAAAAACAATAATAGCGATTCTTTAACCAAATATCACTGGAATGATCTTGTTGCAAGAATAGATGCTGGCCTTACAGTCGATTTATAATACAGATTTATATTAAAATAAAAAAGCCTGCATAAAAAATGCCCCCAATTTTTGGGGGCATTTTTTACTTATAGGGAATTAGATATGATTTTTCCTTTTAAATAAAATTACTAATTCTCCACATTCATATCATCTGTGTTGTGAACTTCTTCATCAATTTCTTTCACCACTTTTTCTGCTCCTTCTTCAATTTTCTCACCGGCTTTCTTTGCATTTGTTTCAATATCTTCCCCGATAGATTCTAAAGCATCTTGAGTTTTTTCTTGAGTTGTTTCTCTACAAGAATAAATAGAAGTTGCAAAAGTAGCAACCATCATAAATAAAAATAATTTTTTCATAAGATTAAATTTTGTTGATTAAACTTAAAAAAGCCATCTTAATAAGATTAAGATGGCTTTAGAAAATTATGAATGCAAAAGACTACATATCGTCGTCACCATTTACATCATCAGTTCCGTTAACTTCTTCTTCAAGTTCAGTTTCAGCATTGTCAGCAGCAGCTTCAATGTCATTTCCTACTTCATCCATGTCGTCAGCAATATCATCTGCAGCATCTTCCATAGCGTCCTCTGTTTTCTCTTCTGTAGTTTCTCTACAAGAATAGATAGATAAAGAGAATACTGCAGCTAATAATAATAAAGATAATTTTTTCATTGTAAAATGTGTTTAATTAGTTGAACAGCAAATTTAAACTAATTTTTAATTTTGCCAAGAACTCTTTTCAGTTAAATATTTCCAATATCTTTTAGGAACATGTTGAAGGTGTAATTTCATATTTTTTCTAGATTTTATATTGGTGCTACTAAAATATTCTTGCCATAATTGCTGAAATTCTTTTTCGCAATGCTTGTAAATACTGGATTTATCGGATTTTTCTTTATGGTCCCGATTAAATTCTAAATTTATATAACTGGTTTTCTGAAGGTTATAAAAAAGTCCAAAATTTCGTTTTAGATCGTAAATTATCCATTTTTGATCGGCATATCTACTCTCAAAATGTTTTAATATTAGAGGTAAAACGTTAAAGTCTGGCTCAATAGTGGCAAAAAAAATATCCTCTTTAGTAAGTTGAAATCTTACAAAAGCTTCCATTCTGTGTTTTTCCCTACTCACCATTTTGGAAACCTGATTTATTTTTAACACCACTGGATTCCCAAAATCTGTACTCGAAAAGTTCTTATTTCTGAATGCCTCTTTAATATAATGTAACAACTGCATTTCTATTCCTTTTATTTCGCTTAAGAAAGCGAAGTACAATTGTTTATCTGCTGAAGCTGAAAGAACTTTTTTAAGCCCTAATTTTACTCGATTATATTTTTCAAGATCAGTGGTAATAAATGTTGGAGATGAAAACATATCAGATTGTACTGATTCTTCGGGTGATATAGCCGATACTTCTATTTTTTCTTCAAAAACAGTGAAAATGAGTGTGAGAAAACCTTTAAAAGAACCATCATAAATCAAGACATGTTGAGTTTTCATGATGTAAAAAGATTTAGCTGAATACCATAATCTTCTCTGAATTTACTCGTGGAATTATGAAGGATCATTCCTTTAATTTGTAGAGAGGAGAGATCTCTTTTTTCATAATCTCCCGAATCGCAGATAACAAAATACTTAGCTCTATTAAATGCTAGCCCTATTTTTTTTAGATGCTCCCAATTGAGTTTTCTGTATTTTCTGGCTTCTATAATCTTATAAACAGATTTTAACCCTATCCCAGGCACTCTCGCAAGTAGCAACTTATCTGCTTTATTAATATCTAAGGGGAATAATGCTCTATTTCTTAACGCCCAACTTAATTTTGGATCTATATCGAGATCTAAATTTTGATTTTCTTCATTTAGCAGTTCTCGAATATCAAACCCATAAAAACGTAGAAGCCAATCTGTTTGATATAGTCTGTTTTCTCTCAGCAGCGGAACAGGACTTCCAAGTGCGGGAAGCCTACTATCGTTTGCAACAGGAATATATCCTGAATAATAGACCCTTTTCATTTTAAACTTTTTATAATAATAAGCCGCAGAGTACATTACATCTCGATCACTTTCTCCTGTAGCACCCACGATCATCTGGGTACTTTGTCCTGCAGGGGCATATTTCGGGATGCTTCTTATAATCTTTTTTTCGCTCTGATAGATCTGGATCGCATCTTTCACAGCTTCCATTGGTTTTATAAAATCTTCATGCTTTTTGTCTGGAGCCAGTAGTTTCAATCCTGAAATTGTTGGTATTTCTATATTTACTGAAAGCCTATCCGCATATAATCCAGCTTCCCGCATAAGCTCATCACTAGCTCCTGGAATAGATTTTAAATGGATATACCCGTTAAAGTTTTCTTCTAACCGAAGCTTTTTGGCTACTTGTACAAGACGTTCCATAGTATAATCTGGACTCTTGAAGATTCCTGAGCTCAAGAATAAGCCTTCAATATAGTTACGTCTATAGAAATTCATGGTAAGGCTTACTACTTCTTCAATTTTGAAAGCAGCGCGTTTCACATCGTTACTTTTTCTTGTAACGCAATAAGCACAATCGAAAATGCAGTAATTAGTTAGTAGTATTTTTAATAGGGAAACACAGCGGCCATCTTCCGTATAGCTATGGCATATCCCTACTCCATCACTATTTCCAAGCCCACCCTTATTTACTCGTTTACTTCCACTACTAGAACAGGAAATATCATATTTAGCAGCATCTGCTAAAATATTTAGTTTCTCCTTAATCCTTTCAAAAGACATATTTATATTTTAAACAAAAATAGGAATAATTCCAATTAATAGTAATTATTCCTATTAATAAAAATAATCTTATTTAAGTTTTACTTAAACAAAAAAAGCTCTGTATTTAATACAGAGCTTTTTTTGTTTATTCTATTTAATCTTTTTTAAGAAACAGCTGCTTTAATTCTTTTTAAAGCTTCTTTTATTTGATCTTCGCTTGCTGCATAAGACAATCTAATACAATTTGGATTTCCAAAGGCATCACCAGTTACTGTAGCTACAAGTGCCTCTTCCAATAGAAACATGGAAAAATCTGTAGCATTATTTATTTGATGTCCTTTTAATTTTTTTCCGAAGAAATAAGAAATATCTGGAAAAACATAAAAAGCACCTTCTGGTTCTGTGGTTTTAAATCCTTCAATAGCATCTAATAAGGAAATAACTAGTTTACGACGCTCTTTAAAAGTGTCGATCATAAATTGAATCTTACTAACAGGTGCCTCTAATGCGGTAATAACTGCTCGCTGAGCAATACAATTTGCGCCACTGGTAATTTGACCTTGCATTTTATTGCAAGCTCGTGCAATCCATTCTGGAGCTCCAATATATCCAATTCTCCACCCAGTCATGGCAAAAGCTTTCGAAACACCATTTACAGTAATCACACGATCGTACATATCTTCAAACTGAGCCATAGATGCATGTTCTCCCACAAAATTAATGTGTTCGTAAATTTCATCACTCACCACAATAATATCTGGATAATCTACAAGCACATCTGCCAAAGCTCTTAATTCTGCTTTACTATATACCATTCCACTTGGGTTACAAGGAGAACTGTACCAAAGCATTTTTGTTTTGGGCGTAATGGCATCTTTTAATTGCTGTGGAGTTATTTTGAAGTTGCTTTCTACAGAGGTAGGAACTTCTACTGGAATTCCTTCAGCAAGTTTTACAATTTCAGCATAACTAACCCAATATGGGCAAGGAAGTAAAACCTCATCACCTGGATTCAACATAACCAATGCTGCATTTGCTAGTGATTGTTTTGCTCCAGTGGAAACAACAATTTGAGATCTGTTATAATTTAATTCATTATCTCTTTTGAATTTAGTGATAATGGCATCTTTCAATTCTACATATCCATCTACAGGAGTATAAGAATTGTAATTATCGTTTATAGCTTGTATAGCAGCTTCTTTAATGAAATCGGGGGTGTTAAAATCTGGTTCCCCCAAACTTAAACCAATAATATCTTTACCTTCCTCTCTTAATTCTCTTGTTTTGGCAGCCATTGCCAAAGTTTGAGAAGTTGCTAAATTGTTAATACGGTCAGATAAATGTTTTTGCATAAATAGTAATAGTTAATATAATTTTTAAGCTGAAACTGGTTTTGCTCCCATAGCTTTTAAGTATTTAAAATGAGCAGCAATTGCTCCTCTTGTAGTCTTAAATTCATTATAAGGCAAATTACATTCCCTTGCTGTTTGTTTTACAATTTCAGCAATTTTTGTATAATGAATATGACTTATGTTTGGAAAGATATGATGTTCTACTTGATGATTTAAACCACCAGTAAACCAATTGACAATTTTATTTTTTGTAGCAAAATTCACTGTAGTAAATAATTGATGTATAGCCCAAGTGTTTTTCATAGAACCTGTATTATCCGGTAGAGGCATCTCAGTCTCATTAACCACATGCGCAAGCTGAAAAACAATACTTAAGATAAGTCCTGCTGTATAGTGCATCACAAAAAATCCGATTAAAATTTTCCACCAAGCTACAGAAACAAAGAGCATAGGTATAACTATCCAAATGGATATATATATTAATTTGGTAATTGCGATGATGCTCCATTGTTTAGTTGGAGAAGGCAATTTTCCGTAAGAAAGTTTTCGAGATAAGTAATTTTTGGTCTGCTTAAAATCTGTAGTTAGTGCCCAATTAAAAGTCAATAATCCATAAAGAAATACAGAATAATAATGTTGGAACTTATGGATTTTAAACCATTTTGCGTGCTTGGAAAAGCGTATAATTCTTCCTGCATCTAAATCTTCGTCATGCCCGTGAATATTAGTGTAGGTATGATGAAGAACATTGTGCTGTACCTGCCAATTATACACATTTCCAGCTAATATATAAATGGTGCCTCCCATAAAATTATTGATCCACTTCTTGGAAGAATAAGAGCCGTGATTACCATCGTGCATAATATTCATTCCAACACCAGCCATTCCTGCTCCCATAACAATGGTTAAAGCAAGCATCCACCATTGTGAAATCTCTAAACTTAAAATAAGAAAATAGGGAGCTAAGAATATGGAGAACATTACAATTGTCTTTAAATGTAATTTCCAATTTCCCGTTTTAGATATGTTATTGTCCTTAAAATAGGCGTTTACACGTTTATTTAGGGTTCTGAAAAATTTTACCGAGTCTACTCGAGAAAATCTAATGTGATCTTGATCTAATGTCATTTTTTTTAACTCTGATTCCAAAGATAAAACATTCTGCAATTAGCATACCCTAATTGGGGAATATTAACGTGATAATTTTAATTACTTTTGCAACCTAAAGCAAAGAACCCTTGGATTTAATAAAAAAACACTTCCCAAATTTAACTTCTCAACAACTAGATCAGTTCCAATCAATGCAGGAATTGTACAAGGATTGGAACCTCAAAATAAATGTAGTTTCACGAAAAGATATAGAGGAACTTTACCTTAGGCATGTGCTTCATTCGTTGGGAATTGCAAAAGTCCAAAGTTTTAATCCAGGATCTAAAATTTTAGATGTTGGAACAGGAGGTGGGTTTCCAGGACTTCCACTAGCAGTTCTTTTCCCCGAATCTGAATTTCATTTGGTAGATTCTATAGGAAAAAAAATTAAAGTTGTAGATGAAGTTACTGCTGGATTGGGATTAACTAATGTGAAAACCACAAATTCCAGAGTTGAAGAAGTGAAAGGTGAGTACGATTTTATTGTAAGTAGAGCAGTGGCTATAATGCCTTCTTTTGTTGCTTGGGTAAAGGGCAAAACTGCTAAGAATAGCAACCATGAACTAAAAAATGGAATTTTATATTTAAAAGGTGGAGATCTTGCTGAAGAACTTAAAACTTATAAAACAGCTAAAATTTTCTCTTTAAGCGATTATTTTGAAGAGGAATTTTTTGAGACTAAAAAGGTAGTTCACTTACCTTTAAAATATAAGGGATAATTCACTTTACATTTTAAGCGAATCATCCCTTACTGTTTATTTCTTAATTAGGATATTCTTAGATACCTGAGAATTTTCAGAGAATAATTTCACAACATATATTCCAGAAGCATATTCGTAGACCGGTAATTTAATTTCCTTGTCATTTGTAATTTCAATATAACTTTGTACTCGTTGTCCTAGTAAGTTATAAATTCCTACTCGCTGTATAGGCATGAGGTCTGGATTTAATATCATTAACTCTCTATTGTTTGACATGTAAAGTATTTCGATACTGGAGTCTAATATTTCTTTTGGGATTTCACTTCCATCAGTTTCCTCTTCGTTTTCACCATCGGTTCCTTCTGAAGGAGTCTCCTCTTCATTAGTATCGGGATCTACTTCTGGATTAAAAAATACTATTTGAAAACGCTCATAATATGCACCAGGCTCTATTTCCATTGTAAACCCAGATTCCCTTAGGTCAAAATATTGATTAGTTTCTATATCTTTCAAGTAAATATTAGTCTCATCTGGTACATTTTCCAAATTATTTATTTCAATATGGAATTCTCCTTTTTTGGAGATATATATTCCGATAGGTAACACTTGCTCGGGATCAAAATTTGAAACCCCTTGAATAACGTATTCATAATTATCGATAAGCCAGAAAAAATCCTCTTCACTATAATCATTAAGAGGCGCGTCATAACCTAAATCGTAACCATTAGTTGCGTTTGCATTTGTTCCAACTAATATTTGTCTATGATAGCCTAGAGGAGAGCTGAAATCCAGTCTTATTTTTGAATCAGTTGTCATTTCTTTTTTATTGCTTGTGTTTTTTTCCTGACTCAAGAAATGGGATGCAGGTGTATTTTCTCTAACAAATGCTCTTTGACTGTTTCTGAAAACTACATCTCCACCATCTCCTGTGATATTCCCTCGATTATCATCTATTGTTGTATTTATAAAAAATCCTTGTCCTACAGGAATGTATTGTCCTGGGACATTGTCATTGGATGTTACAGCACCTGTATTACTATTTATTCTATCGTCTGTAGCAATTGCTTTAACACCTCCAATTAAGTTGTAGGTAGCGTAGCCCCCTATATATTCTCTTAAAATGTGTGTTTTTCCTCCAAAATGATCCCAAAAGTAGAGAGCTCCATTAAAGATATTTTTTAAATTAGTACCACCACTTGCATTTAAGTTATCCAAAATAAATTTATTTGCATCCATTGCTGATGGGTAAGGATTACCCAACATATAATTTTGCTCTTTACCAACACTTAGAGTGATGTCTCCATTATTCGGCTTTCCTTTGAAAATATAGTTTTGTCTATCACTGATTGCTGCACTTCCAGAGGTTCCCTTCATAGTATAACCTTCTCCTACATTAAGTATCCCTGTGCTCCCTATATGTTCATAATCACTATATTCATCTGCCTTGCCTCTAAATTTAAATAGCCAGTAATTACTTATTTTTCTAGGTGAGGTGGCGGCTCCATCTGCATATGTTACGCCTTGACCAAAATTGATATTTTTTGGTGATGAAGTATTTGTTCCATCCATCAAAACATTGGCTACATTATAGGTAGAGTTTATAGCATTTCCTTGTGGAACTACAGGTGAACTCCAATAATTATAATTATAACTACTAGCAGTCCCTTGCTGGTCTTTTTCAATATACCCAATACTAGAATTATCTAAGATACTTCCTTCAGTTTGTACTAACTGGGAATCTCCCATTAGTTTTATATTTCCATCTAATTTTAAATAGTGAGTAACTGTAAGACCTTGGCCAGAATTTTTTTCATCCTTACCTTCATTTGGATTGAACATTCCTAGTTCATTACTCTCTGAAAACAACCCTAATACCTTAATGTCCTGTCCGCCTGATGAAATATCGTGTGATATCTTCGCAATGTTCCAGTCAATTTTATCTCCATTTATTCCTTTTGCATTTGGATAATCCCAAACATCTGGTCTTAACCAAGTGTTTTTATTACTCCATACTCCATTAGTAGTAGATATATAAGGTAACGGAGCGGTGTTTTGTTGAAAGGTTTCTATATTTTTTAGTATACCACTTACGCCCGAAGATGCGATATCCAAAGTAAGACCATTGGGGGTCACTTCTCCAGTGATCAATCTGTAATATCCTTCCAAATTGTTCCACGAAAGATTTTCTGGAACATCTAATGGAATTATTTCACCTTGAACTTTTCCGTTATTATTTTTAATACGCTGATTCATCATGAACCTTACCTGCTCTTGATTTAATCCTGTTTTCCAAATTCTAACTTCTTCTATCCAACCGTGAAAATTATTTTTAGGTCTTAAGGGTTCGGCAGGGTCGTACATTGCGCCTATTAGCGTTGGTGCGCTAATATTACCGGGCTTAGTTGCAAGATTATCTGTCTTTAGTTTGATTCCATCTACATACAAGCTAATAATATTTCCATCCTGAACTGCTGCAATATGATACCATCTATCTGTACCTATAGATTGAGTAGTGGATATAGTTTTGTTATTAAGTCTTAAAGATGGTTTTCCATTATTTAAAATTAAATCATAACCTCCGCCAGGTAAATCATTTAAGTTTCTTTTAGAAATTATAGTATTTATACCATTTATAGAATTAGGTTTTACCCAAGCTTCCAATGAAAAGGTGTTTGCAGTATTTCGTAAACTAAAATTATCTCCAAAGTCTACGTAATCATCTACTCCATCGAAATCTAGTTTGCTGCAGCTAGGAGGGAATGTGATTTCCAGTTCATCAAAAATAGCTGGGCATCCATTTGCAGGTGTAACCGTCCATCGTAATGTATAAGAAGTGTTGGCTTTTCCTGTAAATCTAGTTTGCCTATTAGTATTATCTCTAAACGTACCACTACCACCATCAGTAGGTAGGGTAATAGACCAGCTTCCAGAAGCTGCTGTAAGATCAATTTCGGCAGCATTAAGATTAAATACGGTTGTTCCACACTCAACAATAGATATATCATCTCCTGCAGAAGCAGGAATTTCATCTGGCTGACTAACTGTTAAGGCAGTTGATACGGAAGTACAAGCATTAGGAGTTGTAACTGTAAAGGTATAAGTAGAAGCTGTTAAGTTGGGAACGGTCATTATTCCCGTGGTATTACTCTCTTCTGTATAAATTTCCAATCCATCTTTATCAAGTAGGGTGATTATATATACTGGTTGCTCGTCAACCAAAATTCCGCCAGCAACCTCAATAGAAACAGATCCATCTTCCCCTGCAAAACATGTAACCGGCGTAAAACTAGATTCAATAATCTCTAATGGAGAAGGTTCGATAATAGTTATATTTTGAGAAACGGAACATCCGGTCTCATCTGTTATTACTACACTATAATCTCCAACACCTAATCCATTTGCTGTCTGTGTTGTTTGACCATTACTCCAAGCATAGGTGTAAGCTCCGGTTCCACTAGAAACAATAGCTTTTGCAGATCCATCGGCACTCTGATAACAACTAGGCATAACAGTCTCTATAGTATCAATTATTGGAGTCGGGGTAATAATTATGTTAATATCATCCTCAACAATCGAGCAAGGGGTTGTAGGAGTATCAGATATTAATGTTAGTAAAACCGATCCTGTAGAAATTTCCTCAGCACTTGGAGTATATGTTGCGTTTAAAGCATTTCTATTTGGATTAAAGGTTCCTGCGCCTCCAGCCCATGCTCCTGTTGCAGTAGACCCAGATACTAATCCATTTAAAGTTACTGTAGCATTTTCAGCACAAACCGTTTGGTCTTCACCTGCATTTACCATGGTTTCTGGAATAATCTCTACTTCTGTAGTCCCAATTTGTGGGGAACACCCATAACCATCAGTAACAGTTAAGGTATAGGTTCCAGAATCTGTAGCTAATAAATTTTCCAAAATAGGATTTTCTTCTGTGGAGACAACTTCACCTTTTGCATTGGTCCATTTATATTCTATTGGATCTCTACCTCCTTCAATATTAGCATATAATTCTAAGATGCTACCTTCGCATATTGCTGAGTTATTTTGAGGGTCTATGCTAAAAATAATTGGTTCTAGGGTACCAAATGAAATATCATCTATTCCAAAATCATTACCGCTTCTTATTGTTTCCAGATTTATTATTTCTAGTACAGCAGTAGTAGCATCTCCAGAATTCCAGAATGGGTTACTGTAAAATTGGATCCAGTTATTTGTATTTACCTGACCATTACTGGTAGGCTTAGGAGCATCTTTTAGATCTGCAACAGTTCCTGTTGGTACGCCATTAACTTGAAATTGAAGTCGTGCAGGATTACCAGGATTTAAATTCATTCCCCAGGCACTAAAATAATAATTTGTGTTGGGTTGGATATTGGTTATAGTTTGTCTCCAAATAACTTTTCCGGAACCTGGGTGTCCGTTTATAATCATAAAATTCCCGTTTCCTGTAGTATGGTCTTTACCATAAAAGTTATTATGATAAAAATTGGCGTCTTTATCTACTGCAAAATAACCTTCTGGATATAAACTTTGTGAAACCCCTGTTTCATCGGTATATTCTGTATAAAAGCCATTAGGGCCACTTTCAAAATCTCCGTTTGTTAACAATTCATCTGAAACACTTATAGATCCTATTCCCATGCAACCAAAACTATCTGTAACTGTTAAAGTATAAGTTTGGGCTAATTCCACATCTACCGAGCGACCAGTTCCTAATATTTTACCACCAGATTCCCATTGATAGGTCGCAAATACGTTGTCCGAAACTAATTCAATGAAAGTGGAGTTTCCACAATAATTTGGGGTAATGGTTACTGCTGGTGGCTGTCTAACAATTACTTCTACAGATTTACTATTTGGACATCCTGTATCTGGATCGGTATATGTTGCTGTGTAAATGGTAGTTTCTAGTGGAGTAACATTTGTAGGATTTTGTTCCGTAGAAGTAAAATCTCCTACATCAGAAGTCCAAGTTACCTCAGCATCATTTGATCCTTTACCGGTTACACTTACATTATCTACTGCCATAACATAACTATTTACAGGGCCATTATGTCTAAATCGAACATATAAAGTTGGTAAACCTGTATAGGCACTTAAATTTAAACTATATGTATTTGGTCTATAGCTATCTGTAGCATTATCAAATCTACCAATACTTCGGTTTAATGGTTGTATTAATGCCGTCCAATTGGAGCCATTTGTAGATACTTCTATATGGCCTGTATCGCCAAATGTATCTCCTCTATCTAAATATAAGAGGTCAAAATTTAAGCTCAAGGATATATAACCGGTTGTATTTATACTAGGACTTCTTAAACTTCTATTACCATTTTGAGAACCACTGTCAGATAAGTAATACTGAGAATTGTCACTTGATGCTATGTTTAAATTATAGCTTGGCGAATTATAAATTCCAGTTCGAGCTGTAAATGTTGTTGTCCAATTATTTGAACCATTAAAATTTTCCGATAACAACGTAGCAGGAAGGTTTGTATTTAATTCTGAGGAAGAGAATAAATTAATGCTTTCGCCTGGGCAAATCTCTACTTTTGAAGCGCTCACCTCTATTTCTAAAGATGGTAATACTGTTGCAGTAACAGAATATTCCTGAGGATTTGAGCAATTATTAGACCTTAGAGTATAAATATATTCTACTCCAACATTTTGAGTAGTGTTATTAATTAATGTTTCATTTATAGCACCCGTACCAGAAGCAGCTATGTTTCCTGCTACAGCAGCCCTGGTCCATGTAAACGTAGTATTAGAAACTTCACTTTGAGGAGTAAAGGAAAAATCTGTTCCTCCACATATAGTGTACGATGTTGTAGCGTTACTTAAATTGGGTGTAGGTGTTACATTAACATTTACTTCTTGTGTGTTTTCACAACCTTCGGGAGTGGTTAATGTAAAAAAATAGGTTACAATAACACTTGAAGTGATTGCAGGGTCAAGATTCAATATTTCATCTGGGTTTCCAGTACCTGAACTTTGTGGATTGCTTAACCCAGAAATTGATTTTCTAATCCACGTAACAGTAGTGTTGGTTGTGTTAGTAGTAGGAGTATAGGAAAAAACAGAATTACCACAAATACCAGTAGGATTCAATGTACTGGTTAATTCTGGAGTTGAGTTTTCAGTAACTACTACTGGCTTTATAATAGAGCAGCCAGTGCCAGAAGTAGCCTTTATATAATATGTTCCAGCTCCAACTTTTGTAGGGTCGCTTATAGAACTAGTAGCCGCGTCATTAGTAAAATAAGTAAATGTAACCCCAGAAGAACTGCCACTTGTTATTTCTGCAGCAGTTAAGTTTACTTCGGCTGGAGAGCAAACAGTTGCGGGATTGGTAATTTGTAAATCTGGTGTTGGATTTACAGTTATAGTTGCTGTTATTGGAGTTCCATCGCAATTATTCGCAGTAGGTGTTATTTTGTATTTTATTGTTGCTACCGCATTTGTAGTATTGGTAAGCAATTGTTCTATTTTTACTCCTGTTCCATCTGTAGCTCCTGTAATACTTCCTACAGGAGAAATTTCAGAAATAACCCACTTAAAAGTAGTTCCAGTTATTTGTCCAGATAATGAAATATTTGTTGTTTCTCCAGAGCAAAGAGACTGATTTGGAGGTGTCAAAGATACAGTAGGAGTAGGGTTAACGGTGATATTATAAGTAACAGGATCTCCTATACATCCATTTGCTTTTGGCGTAATTTCTATAGATGCAGTTCCTTTAAGTGCTGTAAATGCAGGAATTTTTGCTACGCCTACTTTATTAGATAAACCTATCGCTGCGCCTCCCTTAATGTCATATAAAACACCAGAAGGAGATCCGGTTAAAGAAATTGCAGTTGTTAAAGCTCCATTGCAATATACTTGGTCTTCAGGAGCTATAACTGTAGGTCTAGGTTTAACCTCAATTTTAAAGGTTTCTGGTATACCTTCACAGTCGTTTGCTGTTGGAACTATTGTTATGGTTGCAAAAATACTTTGGTTTGTAGTATTTGATGCAACAAAAGATTCTATCCTGTTACGCCCACTTGCTCCTAGTCCTATGGCAATATTGTCATTTGTCCAATCTCTTCTTGTTCCATTCACAGAGGAACCTCGAAGAACAATTTCTTCCACAGTTTCACCATCACAAACTACTATATCAGCGGGTTTTGTAATTGTTGGAGTTGGATTTACAGTTATAGAAAAACTTATGGGATCACCTTTACAATTATTTGCAATGGGTGTAGCTGTAATAGTAGATATTACAGGATCTGTTGTGTTGTTTATAGCAGTAAATGTAGGAATATCACCGGTAGCATTTCCACTTAAGCCTATAGAAGTGTCGCTATTTGTCCAATTATATGTAGTTCCTGAAACGAGACTTCCCTCAAGTATTACTTTAGTTAAGCTTTCTCCATTACAAATGATAATATCTGAAATATTGTTAATTGATGGAGTAGGATTAACTGTAATCTTAAAGGATTGTGGAGTTCCCTCACATTCATTAGCGATAGGAGTCACTGTAATGGTTCCAGAGATTGGTGCATTTCCAGTATTTTTAGCTGTAAATGCTGAAATATTTCCATTTCCAGATGCTGCTAATCCAATTGTAGTATTGTCATTAGTCCACGAGTAGGTCGTTCCGGTAACATTGCTTCCCGAAAATACGATTTCTGACATTGGATCTTCGTTACAGACAATAAAATCTGAAGTTTGAGTGACCGTTGCTATTGGATTAACTGTAATCTTGAAAGTTTGTGGAATTCCCACACATCCATTTGCGGTAGGAGTTACAGTAACTGTCCCAGAGATTGGTGCATTTCCAGTATTTTTAGCTGTAAATGCTGAAATATTTCCATTCCCAGATGCTGCTAATCCAATTGCTGTATTGTCGTTAGTCCACGAGTAAGTAGTTCCGGAAACATTGCTTCCTGAAAAGGAGATCGCCGATACCTGATCTGTGTCACATGCTACCACATCTACTGGTTTTGTAAAGTTTGCAGTAGGATTAACTGTAATCTTGAAAGTTTGCGGAGTTCCCACGCATCCATTTGCGGTAGGAGTTACAGTAACTGTCCCAGAGATTGGTGCATTCCCAGTATTTTTAGCTGTAAATGCTGAAATATTTCCATTTCCAGATGCTGCTAATCCAATTGCTGTATTATTGTTGGTCCAACCGTAAGTAGTTCCTGCAACCGAGGCTCCTGTATAGTTTATTGCAGAAATCACTTCATTATTACAAGCAATTACATCTAAAGGTTTTGCAAAAGAAGTTGTTGGGTTAACGGTTATCTCAAATGTTTGTGGAGTTCCAGTACAGCCATTAGCAGTTGGAGTCACAGTAATTGTAGCTTTTACTGGGGAACTCCCGCTATTTAAAGCTTTGAATGAAAGGATGTTTCCACTTCCGTTTGCGCCTAGTCCTATTGAAGGTTTACTATTTGTCCAATTATAGGTCACTCCACTCAAATTATTTCCTGAAAAAGCTATTGATGCAGTATTCACATTATTACAAACGGTTTGGTCTGAGGGCTTATTAACCGTTGGAATATCATTTATTTTAATTGTTATGGTGTACGGATCACTTTTTTCAGAATTACTCACAAAAAATTGGGCAGTATAGGTTCCTGCAGCTGCATTTCCTGGAACTACAATATTAATACTTCCAGAACTTGCACTAAAAGAATGAGTTTTCTCTACATCTACAAAGCCTTGACTCTTGGCAGCACTGCTAAAAACTATAGAATATTCTGAAGGGTTTTGGGTGGTACCAGAATAAGATAAAATTGCACTGGTAGTACCTTTACATATTGCGGGGATTGTATTTAAGCTAATCGTCGGTTTTACAAAAACAATAGATTTACCTTCCGAGTAATGTTTATAAGTAGGAGTAATTAATGTTTCTACTGTTATGTTTTTAATATCCAAAGATTCAAAGAGCGTATTACAAACATCTCCAGAATTATAAAAATCACTTTTTATATCTGAAGAATTTATTCCGAAAATATAATTAGAAGAACCAAATATTATTAAAAAATAGGTAATGGCTCTAACCATTGGGGTAATTTTTCCCATATAATTTTGTTTATGCTTACTAACAAATGTACGTAGAATGTTTATAAACAGTTTTGAATAATGGTAAAAATTTTCGATAAAACGCACAAAATGCGGGTTTTACGCTCTTGAAATGTATGATTATTCTAATTATGTGAGAGATTACTTGTTAAATTTTTATAATGAGCCTTTGATGATAGTTTCGTTTGCTGCTTTGAGTTTAGCAATATATTCTCTAGAAGGATTATTTCTTATCCCAAATTATATCTTTCTAAGGAGTTTAAACTGATAAATAAGTATATGTCTTTAATAGCTTAAAATGGGCTATGGTTAGTTGAAAATTTTTCTTTATTTTCAAAAATTCCAGTTTTACCTAGAACTGCTCCCGTAAGCTTTTTGATTGTAAAAGAAATTGATAATTATCTTACTATCATCTAGCAAATATTTTGTTAGATTTAACCTTAATGAATATGATTTTCAAATAAATATGTTTGTTCATTGAACTTTTTATCGACCATACATGAAACCAGAAAAGAGAGCCTGATATACATTTATTTATAATTTGAGTTTACATTAAAAGCTTTAATTTTTTAGTTGTCTAAGATGATTCGTTCTTTTATTTCTTGATAATAATCTTCCTAGTAACAATCTCATTATCTGTATGCATTTTCAAAATATAAATTCCCTCACTGAAATTTGTGACTTTAAGCCTAATTTCTTTTTCTGAAGGTACCTCATCAAACACCTCTAGAAGCTTTCCGTTAAGATCGAATAAATAGATAGCTGAAATTTGAAGCTCTTTTGGGTTTAACACCATCATTTCATTTTCTGTATAGGAATGCAGTAAACTGATTTCTGTAAGATCGTCTATGATAGGCTCATCCACCACGATAGGATCCGGATCTGGAGTGGATTGTTCTTTGTAAAATATTAATTGAAATCTATCTGTTATTTCACCTGGTTCAGAAAAAGAAGTGTAAACCCCAGACCGAAGATCATGAATGGTATCTAATGCAATATCTTTTAAATAGATAGTATGATCGGCGTTTATGTTTTCAAGTGTATCAATCTTTATAGTAAAATCTCCAGCTTTATCTATTCGAATCCCTAACGGTAAAACTTGATCTTTCCCAAAATCTGGTACCCCTTGAATTACGAGGAAATTTCCTCCTTGTACCCAATACATATCCTCATTGTTGTATTCTATCATAGGAGCATCATAACCTATATCGAAGCCATTGGTAGTATTTGGATGTGCGCCAACCAAAAGTTGTCTATTATATCCTTTTGGAGATCTAAAAGAAATTCGAATTTTGGAGATTGTGCTTTTTGCTTCTTTTTTGCCAGTTTCAACAACAATTTCGGGTTTTAAAAATATTGAACTACCAGAGCTTTCCCTAGCAAATACACGCTGACTGTTTTTGAAGACCAAATCTCCTGCACTCATTGTGAATGGTACACCTCCTGAAAATTGTTCGTCGGTTCCAGAATTAACAAAAAATCCTTGACCAACTGGAATAAATTGCTTTGGCTCTTTACCACCTATTGCATCGTTTGCATTTATTCTTTCATCTGTAGAAATAGCAGGGGCTCCACCAATTAAATTTAAAGTAGCATAACCTCCAATATATTCTCTTAAAATATGCGTCGCTCCAGAGAAGTGGTCCCAAAAATAAATTACCCCATTAAATAAATTTTTATTATTTGTTGCTCCATTTACGGTAGATGAATTTAAATTATCTAAAATAAACTCATTGGCATTTAAGGCAGACGGATATGGGTTTCCAACCAAATAATTTTCATTTGGAGCTATTCCCAGCGTAATATCACCATTATGTGGTTTTCCTTTATATCCGTAATTCTGTGAATGTGAATAATCGGCTGTTCCATCATAAGTAGTTCCTTTCATTGTATGTCCTTCTCCGGTTTTTAAGGAACCGGTAGTACCTATGAAAATCCAAGAATCATAATCATCTGCAAGTCCATGAAATCTCCATAACCAATAAGGGCAGGTATTCATTGTTAAATTATCTGCACCATATGGGTTAGAATCTGCTGTAAATACTAAAGGATTTATTGTTCCTGTTGCAGCATTGAGCCAACCATAGTTCATTATATCTTTTATTAAATAAGGGGCATTGTTTGCTGCACCTTGTGCACTAACCGGAGAAGACCAATAATTATAATTAAAGCTCATTTTCTTACCTTGCTGATCACGTTTTAACCATCCTTTACTTGTTTCTTCCAATATACTTCCTTGATCTTGTAATAATTGAGATTCCCCGACCAAATCCATATTTCCATCTAAAAGAAGGTAATGAGTTATGCGAATCATTTGTCCCGCATTAAATTCATCTTTAGCACCAGGACCAGAAATTTCGAGACGTTTATCTAGAGTTTCAGATTTCAGTCCTAATACCGTAATATCTCTATCTCCAGACTGAATGTTATGATTGGTTCTAACAATATTCCAATTTATACGCTCACTTGCTTTTATACCCACACTATTTGGTGCATTCCATACATCTGGGCGCAGCCAAGTATTAATATTAGACCACAATCCATCGCTCGCTGATATATATGGTAAGGGCGCAGTATTTTCTTGATCTGTTGTCATATTATATAACCTTCCTGAAGCAATATTGGAAAGTGAAATATCTGGTGTAAACCCATTAATAGGCATCAGTCCAACATCAAAAGTTTCTAGATTATTAGGATCTGGGGTTTTTGAAATTAATGGATAATATCCTTCTAAGTCATTGTATATAAGTGTGCCTGGGACTGGTATAGGAATCTCTTTCCCCATATTGGCAGTATTTTGTAAATGCTGATTCATCATAAACTGAATCTGTTCCAATGTAAGTTGCTTATTCCAAATTCTGACTTCTTCTATCCATCCTGAAAAATAATTTTCAGCCTTATTATTAGTATCGTTCCATTTTGCTCCTATAAGTGATTTGCTAGATCCATTCACAGTGCCCGCTCCAGAATCTATTAATATTCCATCTACATAAAGCTCACCATTAGAAGTGGCAGCAACATGATACCATCTAGAATTTGGTGTTAAGGCTGCGGTAAAGGTTTTAGAATTATACTTTAAATTACCACCAACTAGTGAAATTTCAAAATTAGGGCCACTAATAATTGTTCCCTCGGAAGATTCTGGTCTTACCCAGGCTTCTATACTATAATTACCAGTGAATGTTGTTCCAATATCTACATAATCATCTATACCATCAAAATCTAAAGTAGTACATTCTTTAAATACTATTTGAATAGGAGTTGATGGTGCAGGACAAGTGCTTTTTGGATCAACGGTAATTGTCCAGTTTAAAACATATGGAGTAGGAGAAAAGGGAGCTGTGAAAACTGCATTTGGATCTGTTGGATCTGAAAAATAAGAATCTGATTGAGCCTGAGATAATCCGTCTACAGTCCATTTTACTGTTGAATTATCGCCTTCTGCAAATGCTGTAACTTCTGCATTCTCATAGGCTGAAATTATTTTGCCTTGTAATAGAACAGAATTTGAACCACATACTATATTTTGATCAGGAACTAGAGTTGCAATAGTTGAATAATTATCATAGGCATAAACCGAAACCGAACTTGTATTTCCTCCAGAACTATAACATGGTTCTCCAGAATCATCTAAAATTATGTAGGCTGTAACATTGTATATATTAACTCCTGGTTTGTCTGGAACAACGGTAATATCTTCAGTATTTCCAATGGTGCCACCATTCTCATCTGTCCAGATAATATCGATATTAAGAGGTGTATCAGGTAAGGTCACACCATCAATAGCCCAAATACTTCTTTCAGGATCATTCCTTCCATCAAAAGTAAACCGCACTTTTAAATTAGCTTGGCCAACATAGTTAGAAAGATCTATACTTTGATTACTTCCACTAAAATCGGCATAATTATTAGTTCTGTATACCCCATCTGGACTTAATCCGTAGGCTTGGTCTCTTAAAATTACTGTATAAGAGTTACCTCCATCTACAGATAATTCAATTTTCATGGAGGTATTTGGACCCATGATAAAAGCCTCATCAAATTTTAAGGAAGCAGTAGATAATCCAAAAGTATTAAAAACAGGAGTTTCTAAGGTAGAAAGGTTTTGGCCACTCACTATGGCAAATTTTTTGTCTTTTGAATCAAAAACCTTAGACCCATCCCGAGTATCGAAGGGGTGGTCATTGGTCTCAGACCATCTATTGGGTTTTGTGTTATTTCCATTCGCGGG
>Ga0209309_10001879_pt1 | contig 20038 bp, 20 predicted proteins | sample COGITO_mtgs_1204_2_FD_184807 | JGI IMG/M metagenome (GOLD analysis project Ga0209309, IMG submission 184807) | Pelagic marine microbial communities from North Sea - COGITO_mtgs_120412 (SPAdes) (version 2) | ecosystem: Environmental > Aquatic > Marine > Epipelagic ... | reverse complement strand
ATACTGAAACTATTGTTCAACTCATTGCAAAATCAAAGCGTAATAAAACTATTGATAAAATTATTGACGCAATTTTTCAAATTCAAGGTGGTTATGCTTTAGTTATGCTTACCCAAAATATTTTAATCGGTGTTAGGGATCCTCATGGAATAAGACCATTAGTGATTGGTAAAATTAAGAATAGTTTTGTATTTGCATCTGAAACTTGTGCGCTAGATATTATTGGCGCAAAATATATTAGAGATGTTGAAAATGGTGAAGTGGTTTATGTTGAAGAAAACGAATTAAAAAGTATTAAGCCTTTTCCTCCTAGAAAAGTTCGCCCTTGTGTTTTTGAATATATTTATTTTGCAAGGCCAGATAGTTTGCTAAATGGTAAATCGGCTTATGAGTATAGAAAAAAGTTTGGTATTGAGCTTGCAAAAGAAAATAAAATTGAAGCAGATATAGTGGTGCCTGTTCCAGATTCTGGAAATTCAGCAGCTCTTGGGTTTGCTCAACATTTAGGGATAAATTTTGAATTAGGCTTAATTAGAAATCATTATGTTGGTAGAACTTTTATTGAACCTAGTCAAAAAATTAGAAGTCTTGGGGTTAAATTAAAATTAAATGCTAATCAATCTACGATTAAAGACAAAAGAATTATTTTAATAGATGACTCGTTAGTAAGAGGAACGACCTCTCACAAAATTGTTAAGATGTTATATGATGCGGGAGCTAAAGAAGTTCATGTAAAAATTGCTTGCCCAGAAATTAAATATCCTGATTTTTATGGGGTCGATACTCCAACTAAAAAAGAATTATTAGCGGCTAATAAAACTAATGATGAAATTTGTGAATTCATTGGTGCTAAATCTTTAGACTTTTTATCAATTGAAGGTTTGTATAGAGCGATGGGATTTGAAAAAAGAGACGAAATTTATCCACAACTTACAGATCATTATTTTACAGGTGAATATCCTGTTAAACCAATCGATATCTTAGGTGATGATAAAATTACACAACTATCTCTTTTAAGCACAGCATCAAATAATTAAATTTCTATATATAAAATATGATCACTCATAAAGAAAACATCATTAATTATTTCAAGTCCGGTATTAAAGAGGTTAAGAACTTTAAAATCGGAATTGAACATGAGAAATTTTTATTTGATCAAAAAACAAATAAACGTATCGACTACCCCACTATACTTAAAATGTTTTCAGCTTTAACTGAATTTGGCTGGCAGCCTATTATGGAAAAGCAAAATATTATTGGACTTCAAAAACAAGGAAAAAGTATTACTCTTGAGCCTGGAAATCAAATTGAGCTATCAGGTGATAAACTTAATAACATTCATGAGGCTTGTGCAGAATCTCATGACTATTTATTTGAATTACAACAGGTTACTAAAAAATTTGATTTAAAAATTGTAAGCTCAGGTTTTGATCCAATATCAACACTAGAAGAAGTGCCAAACAATCCAAAACAAAGATATATAGTAATGACTAATGATATGCCAAATGGTGGGCCCTTAAGTTTAGATATGATGTATAGAACTTGTGGTACTCAGTTAAATCTAGATTACGATTCAGAAAAAGATTTTATTAAAAAATTTAAGGTTATAAATTCAATAGTTCCTATATCTATTGCCCTTTTTGCAAACTCATCCATTGTTGAAAAAAAAAATAGTGGTTACATGTCTTATAGATCAAAAGTTTGGCAAGAGACCTCTAGAGGTGGATTGCCTAAAGTTTTTTTTGATAACATGGACTTTGAAAAATATGCTGACTTTGCAATAAATTTTCCTCTTTTATTTATTCAAGAAAATAAAGAGTACTTATCTGGAAACAATTATTCCTTTCAAGATTTTATGGATGGCAAAATTAAAGAGATCAATAACAGAGTTCCTACTGAAGATGATCTAACAACACACTTGAGTACAATCTTTACTGAAAATAGATTAAAAAAATATATTGAATTAAGATCAATGGATACTTGTGGGTGGGACTGCTTATGTTCAGGTCCAGCTTTTAACACTGGAATTTTGTATGGTAATTTAGATGAAGCATATGATTTAATTTCTAAGTGGGATAAAAACAAAATTATTAATGCCTACCTTGAGGCTCCAAAAAAAGGTTTTAATACAGAATTAATGGGTAAAGATTTACTTTACTGGTCTTCAATTTTACTTGGGATTTCTAAAAAAGGTCTTAAAACAAGAGATGTTTTAAGTAAATCTGGAGAAAGTGAAGTGAAATTTTTAAATCACCTAGATAAATTAATTGATAATAAGACAACAAACGCAGATCATATGATAAATAAATTTTCTAAAAATGAAAATTTAAATGACTTATATGACAAGTAAAATAGTTGGTATTCAAGCTAACCATCCCTCAAAATTAAATCCAAAAAGTGATACAAGTATATTTTTAGCGATAGAGGCTCAAAGATTAAATTATAAAATATTCCATTATGACCCTAAGGATCTATCTATTATCAATGATAAGGTTTTAGCTAAAGGTTTTTTTATAGAATTTAATTATACAAATAAAAATTTTTTTAAGATTAAAAGTAAACAAACTTTAGATCTTTCAAAGTGTAAATATATCTTAATACGTCAAGACCCTCCTTTTAACTTAGAATACATCACTACAACCTACATCTTGGATAAAATAAAAAATAAAGTTAAGGTTATTAATAATCCAACGTCAGTTAGAAATGTTTCTGAAAAATTATATTCAGCAAAATTTCAAAAATTTATGCCAGCAACTATTTTTACTAGAGACCTTCAGGAAGTTTATAAATTTTTTAAAAAATATAAAGAAATGATTATTAAACCCATACATAGTTTTAGTGGAAATGATATTCATCTTATCAAGGGTAAGCTTAATAAAAAATTGGTTGAAAATTTTATAAAAAAACACGGGCATATTATGTGTCAAAAATTTTTATCTAAAATTAAGTTTGGTGACAAAAGAGTTTTTATTATCAATGGTAAAATTTCTGGTGCCATTTCTAGAGTTCCTAAAAAAGGCTCGTTCTTAAGTAATATGAGCAAAGGTGCAGTTCCTATTTCAATTAAACTAACACAGGTTGAAAAGAAAATTTCAACTATAATTGCAAAAGACCTTAAGAAAAATAATGTCTATTTTTCTGGTATTGATTTTATCGATCAAAAATTAAATGGAGATATTAATGTAACTTCTCCGACAGGTTTAAAAACTTATTATGACCTAACTAATATAAATCTTGCTAAGGTTTTTTGGAAAGGATTAAAAGCTTGAAAAATTTAACTGATCAACAAAAAGGTTCATTACTTGCATTTGTTGCAGTAATGTTTATCACCCCCGATAGCTTATTTATTCGGCTTTCTAATGTTGATACTTGGGGCTTAGTATTTTATCGAGGCTTAATTCCTTTTGTTACTGTTTTTTTAGGAATGTTAATAATCTATAGAATTAACTTTTTTAAAATGCTTTTTGCTAGTGGTTATTATGGTTTACTTTACATAGCGACATTCTCCGTTACCAATATTACCTTTGTGGTCTCTATACAAAATACTAATGTTGCTAATACTTTAGTCATGATTGCAATGGCACCCATGTTATCTGCAGTCTTAGGAGGTATTTTTTTAAAAGAAATGCCTGATCGTAAAACTTGGATTGCAATTTTTGTAACCTTTATGGCTGCAATTTATATATTTTACGACTCTATTCAGTTGGGTAATATTTTTGGCGATATTTTAGGTCTTATAACTGCTCTAGGATTGGCTGTTGGTGCAGTTACTATTAGAGCTGCAAAAGATAAAAATTTAATACCTGCGGCAGTAGTTGGTAAGTTAATTGTGGCTTTATTTGCTCTAATGTTTATCGAAACCTTTGCTCTAGTTGGCAATGATCAAATTATAGTACCTTTAATGTGTATTTTATGTGTGGCAATCCCTTTTGTGCTGGTTACGATTGCTCCAAGATTTATACCTGCGGCTGAGGTTAATTTATTTTTCTTACTTGAGACCATTATAGGCCCTATTTGGGTATGGCTGATTATTAAAGAGCAACCAAGCCTTGAGACGATCCAAGGTGGAGTTGTGATCATAACAGCCATAGCTATTCACTCATTTATCAAGCTAAAAAACTCATAATAAAATCACATTTAAGACTTGATTTAAAAGTACATGGGAAATATGTACGGTCAAATTTATGAATAAAGTATTAAAGAATTCTTGGGCACTTTTTACGGGCATGGGTTTTCTAATGATGGCCTATGGGTTTCAAGGCTCTCTGCTAGGCGTTAGAGCGGTTGCAGAAGAATTTAGTTTAATGGCAACTGGCTTTATGATGTCAGGCTATTTTGTTGGATATTTCATTGGTGCAAAAATTATACCCAATATTGTAGCAAGCGTAGGACACATTAGAGTATTTGCAGCATTTGCATCTATTGCATCACTTATTGTTTTAATGCATTCAATTTTTGTTAATCCCTATATCTGGTTTATTTTAAGAGTACTCACTGGAATAAGCATGGTCTCAATTTATACTGTAACTGAAAGTTGGTTAAACGATAGAGCGACTAATAAAAATAGAGGTAGTATTCTCTCTATCTATATGGTTATTTTATATGGTGCCATGGGAATTGGTATGTTTCTTTTAAATTTTAGTGATCCAATTAAATTTGAGCCATTTATTTTAATTTCTGTACTTACATCAGCTGCACTGGTACCAATTTTACTAACTAAAAAGAAGCCCCCCACCTTTAAAAAAGTTAAAGGAATGAGTTTAAAAGATGTTTATGCTGCATCTCCCTTTGGAATGGTTAGTTCATTTTTTTATGGAACCATTCAATCAGCTTTATTTACATTACTTGCAGTGTACGCAGCATCAATGAATTTTACAATTTTTCAAATTTCTGTTGTAACTTTTTTATTAGCTATTTCTGGTGCCGTATCTCAATGGCCCATAGGTAAAATTTCTGACATGTTTGATAGAAGAAAAGTAATCATCTATTCAACTTTTGGAGCAGCTTTTTTTGCGCTTTGTGCAATTCTAGCTTCAAGACAAATGTATTTACCTGGAGAATTAGCGACTAATAAAACTTGGTTTTATTTATCCTTAATTTTATTTTCATTTTGTAGTTTGCCAATGTTTTCTTTAATTCTCGCTCACACCAATGACTTTATCCCTAAAGAACAATTTGTTGCAGCGGGTGCTAGTTTACAATTTACGTTTGGTATGGGCGCTATGAGTGGTCCGTTTTTATGTTCAATTTTTATGAATATTGTTGGATTAAATGGATTTTTTGTTTTTATAATATTTTTTCATATACTTATTGGTTTATTTGGCTTGTATAGAAACACAATAAGAAAAGTTATTGAGAATCCTGACTCTCAGTTCGTTGCAATGCCATCAACTATTACACCAGTTGGAATAGAATTAAGTCCTAGTACAGAAGATATAGATGAACCTAAAAAAACTGAAGATACACAAGTTACTAATTTTTAAATAAGATTATTTAGGCGTATTGCCCAGCAACAAATCCAGATGACCAAGCCCATTGAAAATTATAACCTCCTAAATGACCAGTAACATCAACTACTTCTCCTATAAAGAATAAGCCCGGATGTTTCTTAACCATCATTGTCTTTGAAGATAATTCATTAGTATTTACACCTCCCAAGGTAACTTCTGCTGTTCTGTATCCTTCTGAACCAGTGGGATTAATTGCCCATGAATTTATAGCATCACTTAATTGTTTAATTTTTTTTGAAGATAATTCACAAATATTACCACTAACTTCATTCTCTTTACATATTATTTGTGCAAGACGTTTTGGTAAAATTTCAGAAATGATTAAATTTATATCTTTTTTTGGTTCCAATTTTTTCTTGCTCTCTAATGATTGAAATAGATTTAATTTTGGGGCTAAATTTATATTAATATTATCTCCTAATTTCCAATATGAAGAGATTTGCAATACAGAGGGTCCACTTAAACCTCTGTGAGTAAATAACATGCCCTCTTCAAAAAATGTCTTTTTAAACGAAACCACAGCTTCAACTGATAAGCCTGCAAGCTCTTTACATTTAGCAAGAATTTTTTCACTAAACGTTAAAGGAACTAGCGCTGGTAATGTCTCAACAATATCTAGATCAAATTTCTTAGCCACTTCATAACCAAAGTTACTAGCACCAATCTTGGGGATAGATAAACCGCCCGTTGCTATGATCAAGGAATTTGCAATGTATTGATTGGAGTTTGTGGTTATAAAGTACCCTTCATCTTTTTTTCCAACATCGTCAACAATTACTTCTTTTTTAAGTACTACATTCGCTTTTTCACATTCTAACAACAGCATATCAATAATTTGCTGTGCACTTTCATCGCAAAACAATTGTCCTAATTTCTTTTCATGAAATTTTATATTGTATTTTTTAATTAAATTGATGAAATCATTTTGTGTATATTGATTTAATGCCGATATGACAAACTTTGGATTTTGAGAAATAAATTTATTAGGCTTTGTATGAATGTTGGTAAAATTACATCGCCCTCCTCCTGATATTCTAATTTTTTCTCCTATTTTTTTTGAGTGATCCACTAAAAGAACTTTTCGACCTCTTTTGCCAGCCTCTATAGCGCTCATCATGCCAGCAGCGCCTGCACCAACTATAATTACGTCATAGGCTTCTGTATTCATTATTTTTTCAATTAGTAATGAGGAGGTTTTTTATTATCAGTGATAATATTTGCGTCTGATCCGTCATTAAGCTCATTAATTCTTTTATTTAAATTTAAGATTTCCTGTTTTAAAGTTTTAATTTCTTTTTGCTGGGAGTATAGCTCCTCACTCATTTGTGATATTTCGTGTTGGAGAAAGCTAATTTGTTCTTCTAATTTTTTAACTAAATTTTCCATATAATGTTAATTTATGTGACTTTTGAGATAAAACAAGAATTGGATCTTTTTTGATTGATATAATTTGTCTTTCATTAAAATAGAGCTAATTGAGATTGCCCTAATTAAAAAATACATTATTGTATAAGTAATTAAAAAGTTATGCCTTCATTTGATGTAATCAGTAAAATTAATCACCAGGAATTTGATAATGCTTTAGCAAATTGCTTGAGAGAAATTGGTAATCGGTTTGATTTTAAAGGACTTAATATCTCAATTGAGCGAAAGGACCAAGTAATCACAACTTTAGCTCCAGACGAATTGAAGTTAAAACAAGTTAACGAATTGCTGCAAGTTCATCTAATTAGAAGAAAAGTAGATCCAAGAGTAATTGTTGTAAAAAATTCAGAAAATGCAGCAGGTTCATCTATTAGACAGGTTAGTGAACTTAAAGAGGGTATTAACCAAGAAAATGCTAAGAAAATTATAGCTGATATAAAAAAACTAAAGCTTAAAATTCAAATCAAAATTCAAGGGGAAGAACTACGAGTTGAAGGAAAAAAAAGAGATGACCTTCAAGAAGCTATGTCGGCCATTAGAGGAATTGATATTGGTCTTCCTGTAGAATTTGTAAACTTTAGAGACTAAAAATCATAAAATAGCAATCATAGGTTGAACTCATTTTAGACAGTATTTAAAAAAATTAATATAAATCTAGTTGAATATTAATAATTTCTTTGATCAAATAATTTTTTAAAATATGCCTTTAAAAAATAAAAAAAAAAAGAAAATTAAATCTTCAAAAAATAAGTCTAGCTTAATAAAGCTAGCTTCTATTACCACCAATACTTTAAGTAATGCATATTCAAAATATAAACAAAACTTAGAAAAGAAAAAAATCAAAGAAATTAAGCTAAAAAAACTTCAAGAAAAAAATGAGATTTTAAAAGAACAAAAAGAATTAAAAATTTTGAAAGAAAAACTTGAAAAGGAAAATAATAAATTAAATTTAAAAGATAAAGAATTAAAAATTAAAGAAGAGTCTATTAAAATAGAAAATAAAAGACTAATTAAAAAAGATGAAGATTTGGGTCAAATTGACAAAGATCTCAGAGTAAAAGAAAAAGAGCTTAAGCTTAAAGAAGAAGAGCAAAATAGAAAAGAATTAGATTTAAGAGTTAGAGAAGAAGAACAAAAAAACAAAGAATTAAAGGAAAGAAGAAAAAAAGAAAAATTTTTAAAAGAATTAAGAGAGCAAGAGGAATTAAAGAAAAAAATTGAAAATATTAAATTGAAAGAATGGGAAGAAAAGTTTGACCAAGAACAAAAATTAAAATTACAAGAAGAATTAATAAAAGAACAAAAGTTTAAAGAAAGAGAATTTGCAAAAAAAGAGATAGATAACAATCAAGACTCAGAGGTAACTACTTCAGCTTTAGAAAATTTTAAAATTGACAAAACCTCTCAAAACTAAACTTGGATAAAAAAAACACAAGTAAACTGTGGAAAATGATACAGGAAGCTGGCGATTATTTACTAGGACAACTTCCCAGTCATCCAAATCATCCTAAAGGCAGAAACCCCTATGCACACGTTGCCTTGTGTGTAAAAAATAAATTTCAAGCAAGTTATAAAGATATTCCAGACACTAAGTACAATGAAGTTGTAGATTATATTAATTTTTTAAAAGACAATCCAAGTTAAGATAAAAAAACTTCATTTCCTTCAAAAATTTCTCCATCCTCCAAGGGCAGCAAATAAACCCCCATATCTATATGATTATAATTTCTTCTGAGTGTTAAAGGTAGATTGATATCTTGTTCATCTGAATTAATTCTCAAATTCGTTGCTGAACATCTCGGGATATGTCTTAAGACTTTAAATTGAGTACCATTAATTGTAATAGTTTTTCCAAGCCATTGTCTTTCTTTCCAAGCTTTTAAACCTTTGATATAAATATTTCCTCTAAAACGCTCAAACTCAATTTTTTGATTAATCTTTAACTCAAAATCTTTAATGCTATTTAAATTTATCAGTGAGATGGTGTTCGACACACTTTCACTACTTGTGGTATCATAAAAGGGATAAGCCTCATTTTTAAGCAAATAACTTGGCTGGGGTAAATCTTTTTCAAGCTCAATAATTTTATTAGCAAGCTCTTGTCTTTGCTCCTCACTATCAATTGATGAGCAAATAATCTCTTTTGTATTCTTTGATAAATAAATACAATTATCTTTGAGTTCAAAATTATATTTATTAAGTGCAGGTGTATTTTTTAAAGTCATAAAATTAATTAGTTCTCTTTGTGTTGGATCTTGCTCTATTTGTTTTGCCTTTGTCAGATCCACTCCTCTAGAAAATGCTAAAATTCTATCGTGTAAAATTCCAATTTGCTTTTTAATAGTTGCTTTTTTAATATTTTGAAAAGACAGTGATTTAATTGGGGAAAAATATAGAGATGAAATAGTTAAACTCATTCTCTAAGGTTTATTTAGATTGATTTATACTTTCAAGAAAACTCTCAACATCTGAATTTTGAGTATTCCATGCAGCAACTAAACGAACTGCTTGGCCATCTAGCTCATCTTCATTCATTTTATACCCAAGTGAATTTAAGTGTTCAATCATTTCTCTTGGAAATTTTGCAAATACTTCATTGGCTTGTGTTGGGTAAGCAAGTTTTATACTATTGTGTTTCACTAAACCGTCACTTAGCTTTTTACCCATTTCATTTGCTTGTTTAGCATTTTTTAACCATACATCATTTGAAATGTATGCATCTAATTGGGCAGAGACAAAACGCATTTTAGATAATAGGTGCCCTGCTCGCTTCATTAAAAAAGAAATATTACCCACTAACTCTGGTTTGAAAAAAATAATTGCTTCTGCTGCGATACAACCATTTTTTGTGGCACCGAAAGATAGAACATCTATTCCTGACTTCCATGTCATTTCAGCAGGTGTACAATTAAGAGCAACTAACGCATTAGCAAATCTTGCACCGTCCATATGCATATTTAATTTATGTTTGTGTGCTACATCAGCTATTTTTTTAATTTCATCTAATTCATAAACCTCACCTGTTTCACATACCTGTGTAATACTTACTGATGAGGGTTGCGTATGATGAACAATACCTGTTCCACTAATATTTTTTTCTAATTCTTCAGGAGTAATTTTACCATTAATGCCAGTTAAAGGGATTAATTTAGCACCACCCGTATAAAACTCAGGAGCACCACATTCATCAGTATTAATATGAGCTAGTTTATGACAATAAATATTACCAAATACAGGTGTCATAGTTGATAATGCAAGAGCATTAGCGGCAGTGCCTGATGCTGTTGGATAAACAATTACTTCTTTTTCAAATATTTCAGAAAATTTTTCCTGTAAAACTTTAGAGTAATCATCATTGCCATAGGGTGCACTATCTCCTTCGTTAGCTTTCATTAAAGCATCTAAAACTTCAGGACAAGCTCCTGCGACATTGTCAGAGGCGAATTTAACTCGCTCTCTTTTTGTTTTAATTGTTGCCATAATTATTGTTTTGGAAAGTAATCTTTAAGTTCACCTTCACGGTAAACATCTGCTGTACAACAATGGAGACCTCCACCAAATGCATATGCCTCTCTTAAATCAACAGGGATTACTTCCATTCCTAATTTATCTAATTGTTCTGCTTGATATACTTCACTTTTTTCAACACACACTGTTTTAGGATCAAGCACCAATACATTCATTGATAACCAAGTAGAAGAATAACATAATGGAGGTGGTTCATTGTGTGCCGGCTGAGCACTATCAATTATTTTCCATCCATTATTTTCAAATAATTTTCTTTGTTCTTTTGGCAATCTTCTTTGAGGATTATTAATGATTAATCCTTCTTTAATAGGAGTAAAGGTTGCATCAATATGAATTGGATAAGGATCACCTGGAAAATTTACAGCGTGTACTCTGTGATCTTTGAAATGCCTTTTAAGCCAATCTATGCCTTTAAGATTAGTAGTAAATCCATGCTGTACTACTAAATCTTTACCAAATCTTAAAACATCTGCTGCATCAAATAATGGCTCTTCTTCAGTTGTTACAAAAAACTTGTCTTCAGTCCATTCTAATCTTTTTTGAATACCAATTTTATCTGATAAATAATCTTTTCTGTAATCTGCATCCGTTAACCTTGGTTTAGGCGCAGACTCGTGTCTCATATTTGGATCGTCATTATAATATTTTTGTAATAATGGTCGGTAACATAGGTACTCAAACCATCTGCATCGATAACTCATTGTCGCCTCTAAAATTTCACTGCCTACAGTTAACAAAACATCTCGTGGAGGCATACAGCCAAACATTGTTTCTGCTTGCCAATCTGGTGTTGAAATTTTTTGATTAAAATCTATTGGGTCTGGTCTATCGACTTTAATTCCTCTTTTTTCAAGCATGCTCGAAAAATCATCTAATAATTGATTGGCTTTATCGACTGTATCTTTAGTTCTTGGTCCAAACTGACCTCGCATATCACTGTCTTCTGGAACCTTTGCATCTAATGCAGGTTCTGGTGCTGGAATACAAGTGCCATCAGCCTTACCAACAATTACATGTTTTAAAGGATCCCATTCGTTCCAACTGCTAACTATAGTCTTATCACTCATAATTTAGGATTTGATAATATTATGTTCTGGTCCAAAAGGAAACTTAGTAATATTTTCAGCACTATCTTTTCCTATAACTAAAATATCGTGTTCTCTGTATCCTCCTGCACCAGGATTACCTTCTGGTATCATGATCATGGGTTCCATTGAAACCACCATATTTTCTTCTAATACCGTATCAATATCTTCTCTAAGTTCTAGTCCTGCCTCTCTTCCATAGAAATGAGATAAAACTCCAAAAGAATGTCCGTAGCCAAATGTTCGGTATTGTAGATAACCTAATTCTGCAAATAATTCATTTAATTCATGACAGATGTCAGAACATTTAACTCCTGGTTTGATTAACTCTAAACCTCTTTTGTGTACTTTTATATTAGCCTCCCAGGCTTTCAATGATGCATCATCTATTTCATTTACAAATAAAGTTCTCTCAAGTGCTGTGTAATAACCTGAAATCATTGGGAAAGTATTTAAAGATAAAATATCACCTGATTTTAATTTTCGATTAGTTTTTGGATTGTGTGCTCCGTCAGTATTTAAGCCAGACTGAAACCAAACCCAAGTATCCATGTATTCAGCATCTGGATATGTTTTGGCAATTTCTCGCTCCATTTTATCTCGGCCTGCAATTGCTATTTCAAGTTCACTTTCTCCAACTTTAATATGTTTAACAATTTCTTCTCCTCCAAGATCAGCAATTCTTGCTCCATTTTTAATCACTTCAATTTCTTCTTTAGATTTAATCATTCTAAGCTTCATTAAGTCTTGTGAAACATCACTAAAAGTTGAAAAAGTAAAAATAGAGTTAAGTTTTTCTTTAATATCAATAGTTACATGATCATTTTCTATACCAATACTTTTTGGCGGTTCGTCTCTACCAATTATAGAAACTATTGCTTTTAGAAAATTATCTCTTTTCCAGTCAGTATAAATTACATTATCACAGTGAGACCTTCTCCAAGGTTGACTAGCATCAATATTGGCAGAAATAGTTGAGATTTTATTTTCTGTTACAATGCAGCCATAAGGTCTGCCAAATGAACAATAAATAAATCCAGTGTAATAAGCAATATTATGCATTGAGGTTAAAATAATCATATCAAGATTATTTTTACTCATTGCTTCTCTTAATCCATTAACTCTATTTTGATACTCCTTATCAGTGAATGGTAGTTTTGCTTTATCACCATTGTGTAATGTAAAAAAATCTGGTCTTTCCATCTAAAGTTTCTAATTTAAAGCTATAAATCTTCGGTTGGATTTAATTGTTAAACTATAATAGATGATAGACATAAAAAGAAAGAAGCCACCTATTATAGTATTGGTTGATGGTATCTCATTAATACCTAAAATTGGTATCCAAACCCAAAAAATTCCACCTATAACTTCAGTTAACGATAGCAAGGTAAGTTCTGCTGCTGGAATAGCTTTAGAGCCTATTGAATATAAAATTAATCCCATACAAACTAATGTTCCATGCAAAGAAAACAAAGCACCATTATAGCTTGAAGATAAAAATTGCATATCATTACTTAGGATTACAATTGTTGCAACGGCAAAACAGAAAAAACCTGAAAAAGCTACAGTTGTAAATTTTGGTGTTTCTTTTTTCCATCTAAGGCTTACTGAGAAAACTGAAAAGCCTATAGAAGAAGTCATACCAAAAATAAGCCCCAGTAAAGAACTTGGTTCAGTGTTTCCAAATGCAATAATTATAATGCCGATAGTTGCAATTATAATTGCTATCCAAACATTTAAAGAAATTTTCTCTTTTAAGAATAAAAAACCCAATAAAGCTGTAAAAAATGGCATTGCCGCTAAACAAAGTAAAGTTACTGCAGCACTTGTATTCGTGATTGAATAAATAAAGGTAATCATTGCAATACCAAGTCCTGTGCCACCTACAACTCCTGAAATACCAATTTTGAAATAATTTTTATAAAAATCTTTGCCCTCTTCAAAAAAAAGATAAAGATTTAAGACTAAAAAAATAGTTAATCCTCTTGTAAAGATATACTGCCATGGAACTAGATTGGGTTGATCCATGTATCTGACAACTAAAGGTCCAAAAGACCAAATAAGCCCAGCCAATAAGACAACAGGTATGGCTATCTTTTCATTTTTTAATTCATCCATGTTCAGATTATTTAATAGGTATTAATTAGGACTACAACAAAATAGCTTTCAACTAACTTATATTTTGATTAGGGGTGTTAATAAAAAAACAATCAATAATATCGCCTTTTTTAAATCTAGATTTACCTGCTGGCATTAAAGACCAGCTATTTGACTTAACAAATGATTTTATTCTAAAAGATTCTTGGCCCTGAAGTACCTCAACTTCAATTTTTCCATTTTTGGTTGTACTTAATTTACTTTTTACAAATCTGGTAAAATTCTTCTTCTTGTCAAAGCTATTTTTCAAAATTGCCTTTAATGGTTTTTCTGCATCGAGCTTTAAAATATATTCAATAAAGGGATAAACAAAAAATCTAAAACAAGCTGCAGATGAAATTGGATTTCCAGGTAACCCAAAAATTACCTTTTCTTTACCTTTAATTTTTGCAAACAATACCGGTTTACCTGGTCTAATGGCAACATTTTTAAAGTAGTTAGATAGTTTAAATGAATTTATAACACTTGGTATAAAATCAAATTTGCCTGCTGACACCGCTCCTGAAGTAATCATAATATCTGTATCTGATTTCAACATTTGATTTATTTTAGATTTAAAAATTTTTTGATGATTATCTCTTAAAATTCCACCATTTTTAAAATTAAATAGAAAGTTGTTATTTAAATTATTTAAATAAGGACCATTAGAATTTCTCACTTGCCAAAAAGGAACATTGTCTTTATTTGATATTTCATTTCCAGTTGAAAAAAATGCAATATTAATTTTCTTTTTTACAGTAATATTTTTAATACCTAGTGTCTTAAATGCTAGTAAATGATTAGGTTTAATGATGTTATTTTTCTTTAACACTAATTCTTTTTTTTTATAATCTGATCCTTGAAATCTAACATGGTTATATTTTTTTATTTTTTGATTAACTAAAATATATTTTCTATTACTATTGCTTGGGTAAAAAATAATTTGTTCAATTGGAATGATTGTATCAAAACCTTTTGGGATAATTCCACCTGTCATAATTTCTACTGCTTCATATTTATGAATCTTTTTCTTAAAAGGTTTGTTTCCTGCTGCAATAGAGCCAATAATTTTGAATTTTTGCTTAATACCTTTTTTTATATTATTTGTGTCTTTTGCATTAATTGCAAAACCATCAAATGCTGCATTGTTGCCTGCTGGATAATGAATGGGAGAATAAATATTTTCTGATAATATTCTATTTAATGAGTTTATACTTTTTATCTTTTCATCTTTTATTTTGATGACTCCTCTTTTTAAAATGTTTCTTGAGTTTTGATAACTAATCATTGCCTATCTTTGCTTTAGCTTTTTCTAAATCTTCTTTAGTATTAATATTAAAAAAAGGATCATCTTTTTCAAAGTCCATATTAATTACTTTAACACCAACGCTATTTGCCCAAACCTCTACTTTACGTTCTCCTTTATTTAAATCTTCCTCTAACTTATTCATCAATTCTAAAGACCATAACCCAAATATATTATGCCTGGTATTATTAGATTTGATAAAAAATAATTTACTTTCTCCGGGGTGAATTTCATTAAAAAAGTCTTTTAATATCTTATTTTTAAAGAATGGAGAATCTGTTGGGAAAGTTGAAACCCACTGATAATCTTTATTATTATCTTTAATCCACTTCATTGCAGTAAAAACTCCTCCTAAGGGTCCTAAATCTTTTTTAAAATCTTCAATAACCGAAATCTTATTAGATTTTTGAAAATCTATTGATTTGTTTGCAACAATTAGAATTTCTTTAAATTCTTCAATGATTTCAGATAGGATATAATCAATTAATAACTTATCAGCCAATTTTACTTGGGATTTATCCATGCCCAACCTTACCGATTTCCCTCCCGCTAGAACTGTGCCTAAAATCTTGCTATGATCCATTTACAAAATATAAAACATTAAAGTTTTAATTAAAGAAATATAATGGACCTTAGAATTTTAGAAATTGCTGCACATACTGAAAATAATAAAGCAGTTAGTAATTACACTCATAAATCTAAAAATAAGAACCCCTTATGTGGAGATGAAATGGAAATCAGTTTAATTGTCAAAAATGATATTGTGATAGATATGGGTTATCAATGTAAATCTTGTGTTTACTGCCAAGCATCCGTTAGCTTGCTCTCTAGACTAATTAAGAACAAGAAAATCGATGACATAAAATCTTTTATCTCATTAAGTGGCAATTTATTTGAGGGTACTAAAGCTTTATTAAGCAAAGAATGGAGAGATTTTAAAGAAATCCTAGATAAAAAAAATTTAGCAAGAAAAGAATGTTTGCTGTTACCCCTAAAAACAGTTTTAAAGGCTTTAAATTCTTAATGATAAAAATTACCAAACCTCTTTTACAAAAAGCAATAATTGCTGGTTTCTTTTCTACACTAACAATTGGGGTCTTAACGTTACTTACTTATAAAAGTACATTGGGATATTTTCTAGCTGGATCATTTGGCTCCTCAATGGTTTTATTATTTGGTTTTCCAGAAAGTCCTTTTGCTCAACCCAAAAATGTTTTTTTTGGTCATCTGTTAACTGCGGCTGTTGGGGTATTTTTTGTAAACTTTATTTCGTTACCTATTTATATCAATATTTCACTCGCAGTTGGTTTTGGAGTTTTTTTAATGATATTACTAAATGTTGTCCATCCTCCAGCAGGTGGTAATCCTATTATGGTTATAATTGGCAGCGCTTCTTATGAATATTTAATTAATCCAATAATCTTAGGCTGTATTATAATTTTATTATTAGCAATTATTATTAATAAATTTATTCTAAAAAAAAATTATCCTTTAAAATAATTTATGAGCTCTAAATATAAAGTTTTGAAATATAATCTTAACAAATTTGAAAATATTGATGATTTAGTTTCAGTAGAAGAACCTTTAGAAATTTCTATAAAATATAAAGATAAAAATAATTGGATTACTAAAATTTTATCAATCACTATGCGAACACCTGGAAATGATGAAGATCTAGTTCGAGGTTTTTTATTTAATGAACAAATAATTACCAATATTAAAGATGTTGATTCAATTGAGAGTTATGGTGAAAAAGTTGGGCAATATAATATTCAAAATAAAATTTTAGCAACTGTGAATAACTCAAAAAATATTGATATCACAAAAATAAAAAGAGATTTTATAACAAATTCATCATGTGGGGTTTGTGGAAAATCTTCTTTAGATGCATTAGAAATTATTAAGTCAAATAAAACAGATCTAAATTTGCCAAAGATAAATAAAGAGATAATTATTCAATCGCCCTCAATATTGAAAAAAAATCAGTCAGAATTTAGTAAAACTGGTGGAATACATGCGAGTGGATTATTTAATGCTAGTGGAGAATTAATCGACCTTAAGGAAGATGTGGGTCGTCATAATGCCTTGGACAAACTTATCGGCAGCACCCTTCTCGCTGGCCAAATAAGTCCCTTAGATCAATTCATCACTTGCTCTGGGAGACTTAATTTTGAGCTAGTTCAGAAAGTTTTAATGAATGATATTGGTATAATGATTGGGGTGGGTGCGCCAACAAGTCTTGCAATCGATTTAGCTAATAAATTTAACATAACTCTGATTGGTTTCGTAAAAAGTGATAGTTTTAATATTTACACCAATACCAAAAAAGTTATTGTGGGCTAACTTAAAAAAAGGAAATTGTGTCAAAGAATATTAGTAATTTGTCGGGTAGAATTGGCTTAAAAAATAATTTATTTAAGCAACTTTCTGAAAACCTTTTAAGCGACAATCCTAAAGATATAAAAGATATAGCAAAACAACACAATTTAGGTGTTTCAACTCTTCATGGTGCTGAGAGTTTTTATGAATTTTTAAGACCTTCCCACAGAGAAAAGAAGGCTTTTGTATGCAATGGTAGTGCTTGTATGTGTGCTGGCACTCAAGATCAATTAAAGAAAACACTTAAAGAAAAGTTGGGTGACGATAAAGTTGGCGAAATGTTTTGTTTAGGACATTGTTATGAAAATAAAGCTTTTCATTATGATGGTGAAAACTACGCTGGTAATGACATTGAAAAAATAGATCAAATCTTAAATGGTGAAGAGATTAAACAAGAAAAATTTTTTTCAAAAAGTTATGCAACGACAAGCTTCTTAATGGATGAAAAACTTTCTTCCTTTGATCAATTTAAAGATCAGTTAAATAACTTTTTAAAAACTGACAAAAAAGAAATAATTAAATCTCTTTTGGATTCTAATTTAACTGGCAGAGGTGGAGCGGGATTTCCAACGGGGATGAAATGGGATTTTTGCAGCAAAGCAAAGGGTGATAAAAAATATGTCATTTGTAATGCTGATGAAGGTGACTCAGGTGCATTCTCAGATAGATATTTATTAGAAGATCAACCTTTAAAAGTTATTTTTGGAATGGTCATTTGTGGAATGGTTATTGGTAGTGATGAGGGAGTTTTATATATAAGAGGTGAGTATCCAAAATCTATTGAGGCGATCAATGGATGTATTAACGAATTAAAAAAATTAAATTTATTAGGAGAAAATATATTGGGAACAGATTTTTCATTTGATCTTGGTATTTGTATTGGTCAAGGTGCTTATATTTGTGGTGAAGAAACTGCACTCATTGCTTCAATTGAAGGTAGAAGAGCAGAAGTAGATGTTCGACCTCCTTTTCCAGTAACAGAAGGTTTATATAAAAAACCAACAGTAGTTAACAATGTTGAAACATTAGCCGCCGCGGCTGGTATTTTAATAAATGGACCTGAAAAATTTTCTTCAATAGGTAATAAAAAATCTGCTGGAACAAAACTTGTTTGCCTTGATAGTTTTTTTAACAACCCTGGTGTTTATGAAATTGATATGGGAACACCAATGAGTAAAATATTTAATGAAATTGGAGGTGGTTATACAAAACCTGTTAAGGCCTTTCAAATTGGTGGACCTTTAGGTGGTGTGATCCCTTTAGGTGAGATTGATAATTTAAATTTAGATTTTCAAGAGTTTACAGCAAAAGGTTTTATGCTTGGACATGCTAGTGTTGTTAGTATTCCAAAGGATTTTCCAATGGTTGAGTATATTCATCATTTATTTGAATTTTCAGCAGAAGAATCTTGTGGAAAATGTTTCCCCGGCAGACTTGGTTCTTACCGAGGAAAAGAAATGTTTGACCAAGCTAAAAGTGGTACTGCTAAAATACCCCTTAAATTACTCAATGAATTACTAGTAACTATGCAAAAAGGTTGTTTGTGTGCACTTTGTGGAGCAATCCCTACCCCAATAATGAATATTCTTAAATACTTTGGTGATGAAATGAAAAATGATATAGTCAAGGATAATTAATGAGCTCTGAAAAAAGAAAAATAGCCTATATAGATGGAAAACCGCATGAAATAAGTGCAAATCACACTTCTATTTTAAAATTTGTTAAAAGCTACTTTGGTGAAAAAAAAGTTCCTACTTTATGTGATGATCCTAATTTAGCTCCATATGGTGCTTGTCGTGTTTGTTCGGTTGAAGTTGCGTTAGAAAAAGATGGTCCAACTAAAATTGTAGCCTCTTGTCATACGCCAGTAGTTGAAAATCAACATATCTTTACTTCTAATGAAGCGTTAACAAGCCTTAGAAAAAATATTGTCGAACTAGTTTTAACTGACCACCCAATGGAATGTGGAACTTGTGAAGTAAATAATAATTGCGAACTTCAAGATGTTGCAAATGACTTAGGTATATCAGATCATAGATATAACAGTCCAAAGCAACACAAGGGTATTACTAAAGATACATCTCACGATTATATGAGAATGAATTTAGACAATTGTATTAACTGTGGAAGATGTGTTCGTGCTTGTGACGAAATTCAAGGATCTTTTGTTTTAACAATGAGTGGCAGAGGATTTGAATCTAAAATTACAACTGATAACGATGCTTTGTTCGGAGATTCGTCTTGTGTATCTTGTGGTGCTTGTGCGCACACGTGTCCAACAGATGCTATCTCTGATGTTTTTCAATCAAAATCTGTTGCAGTAGATGAAAAAGTTAGAACTACTTGTTCTTACTGTGGTGTTGGATGTAATTTAGAAGCATCAATTAAAGATAATAAAGTTGTTGCAATTTCTACCCCTAAAGAATCTGAAGTTAACGCAGGTCATACTTGTATTAAAGGAAGATATGCATTTGGATTTTACGATCATCCAGATAGGTTAAAAACTCCTTTAATTAAAAGAAATGGAAAATTTGAAGAAGCTTCATGGGATGAAGCATATGACTTTATTAAAAAAGAATTAAATAGAATTACAAAAGAAAGTGGTCCTGATGCTGTAGCTGGAATTTCTTCTGCAAGATGTACTAATGAAGAAAATTATGTATTTCAAA
>Ga0209309_10001877_pt1 | contig 20054 bp, 15 predicted proteins | sample COGITO_mtgs_1204_2_FD_184807 | JGI IMG/M metagenome (GOLD analysis project Ga0209309, IMG submission 184807) | Pelagic marine microbial communities from North Sea - COGITO_mtgs_120412 (SPAdes) (version 2) | ecosystem: Environmental > Aquatic > Marine > Epipelagic ... | reverse complement strand
GCAGCAAAACATAAGGATTTGTCTATCGCTACATCAATATTAGAAGAAAGCACGGCAGCCACGACGGCTAAATCGATAGCTGGATCATCCACCGAAATTCCGCCAGTTACATTTAAAAATACATCTTTCGCCCCTAGCTTAAAGCCGGCACGTTTTTCTAAAACAGCCAACAACATATTCAGTCGTTTTGCATTATAACCGGTTGCACTACGTTGTGGAGTACCATACACAGCAGAACTTACCAGGGCTTGAATTTCAATCATTAGCGGGCGCATACCTTCTAACGTTGCCGAGATGGCTGTTCCGCTGAGATCTTCTTGGTTTTTAGAAATTAATATTTCCGAAGGGTTTGAAACCTCTCGAAGTCCGCTGCCTTGCATTTCATAAATACCTAATTCGTTGGTGCTACCAAAACGGTTTTTCTGGGCACGAAGTATTCGATACACATGGTTTCGGTCGCCTTCAAATTGCAGGACGGTATCGACCATATGTTCCAATATTTTAGGCCCGGCAATATTGCCATCCTTGGTAATATGACCGATTAAAATAACAGGCGTAGCAGTTTCCTTGGCAAATTTTATGAGTTCCGTTGTGGTTTCCCGTATTTGCGAAATAGTTCCGGCACTGCTATCAATCTGATCGGTATGGAGGGTTTGTATGGAATCGATAACAACAATATCGGGTTCTATTTCTTCAATATTTCGGAAAATATTTTGTGTTTTTGTTTCGGTAAGGATGTAGCAATTTTCTGAAACCGGTTGAATACGTTCGGCTCGCATTTTAATTTGTTGCGCGCTTTCTTCGCCTGAAACATACAGTGTTTTATACGGTAATTGTAACGCTACTTGAAGCATTAAGGTGCTTTTTCCAATCCCAGGTTCGCCACCTAAAAGCGTTAACGAACCGGGAACCAAACCGCCGCCCAGTACGCGGTTAAGCTCATTGTTTTTTGTATTCATTCTCGCTTCTGAAACGTTAGATATTTCAGAAATACGTAACGGTCTGGCGGCTCGTTTTGCAGTAGCAGAAGCGGGCTTCCAAGTTACCTTTTCAGCTTTTTGAATTACTTCTTCGGCGATGGTGTTCCATTCGCCACAGGACGAACATTTTCCTTGCCATTTGGAATATTGTGCGCCGCAGTTTTGACAGAAAAAAGTGGTTTTCGTTTTTGCCATAATCGTTCCGCTAAAATAAGTATATTTACCTAAGTAATGGCATTCCCCATGAAACAACTTTTACTTCTTCTGTTTTGTTTTTTAAGTGTATCGGTTCTCGCTCAAGAAACCGATGATACTATAGATAAACTTACCCAAAAAATAAATACTTCGGAAAAAGGAGAGAAATTAGAATGGATGGACAGTTTGGCCAATTATATTTATTTTAAAACCAAGCGCGATCCCGATTCAATTTTGAGGAAAACCATCGATTTTGCCGTTCAAGTGGATTCATTGAATATTGCCGTGTATCAGCTTTCAAACTGGATGGATTTTTTAAATAATAATAAAGGAAATCCGGAGAAAGCGCTAAAAGAATATGAAAAAATTCGCAAACAGGCTTCTTTGCTTCAAAATAATGGAACGAACGCAAAATTGTATTTGAACTTAGGTGATAGCTACTATTATTTAAAAAAATATGAAATGGCTATCGACTATTATGATAGCACTGCTGTTTTAGCAAAAAAAGCAGGTAAAACCAGGTTAGTGGGCCTTGCAATAATGTATAAAGCAGGAACACAAAGCCAAATGGGACATTTTGCTGAAAGCTCACAAGGTTTGCAAGAATCCATTCGAATGTTTATAAAAGCAAAAGATACTTTTAATATAATAAGTGCCAAAAACGCCCTTTCCGTATTATACAGTCAAAATGGTTTTTATGAAGAAGCCCAAGAAGAGCGAGACGAAGCCATTGTTTTTGCAAAAGCCATTAAAAGCTATGTACAATTAATTTCTATGTACGCAAATGCTGCAACCGATGCCAAAAAACAAAACCGTACAGCAAGTAGAATTGAAAATTTGTTATTATCCCAAACAGCTTCGGACAGATCGTTACATTCAGAACTGTACAACCCAATATTGTTTTCGCACTTGAGTATTGCCTACGCAGAACAAGATAGTATCGCCCTCGCAGAAAAATATTTACAAAAACTTAAAACCGTATTAGGGACTGGAGAAAAACAGCGAAACAAAGATGATTATATTGAAGCTTTAAAACATGTTTGGTTTGCGAAAAAAGACTATTTAAAAGCATTGCAATACGGGCAAGAGCATCTCGCTATGAGCAGGAAAAGTAGTAATTTTGAAAACATTATGAACGCTGAAAAGTTCTTGGCAGATGTCTATGAAATCCAAAACAATAATACCCAAGCTTATCAGCATTTCAAAGCGTATGAAACTATAAAAGATTCGATTACAAACGTTCAAAAAGCAAAAGGATTAAGCTATTACCAAACGTTGTATGAAACTGAAAAAAGAGATTCAAAGATCGAATCGCAACAAAGTGATATAGCGTTGCTCGATGCGGAAAATAGACTTAAAAATCATTGGCTGTTTTTTGGTGGGTTAGGAATGTTAGGCTTATTTAGCGGCGTATTATTGGTGCGTTCTCGATCTGCAGCCAAGAAAAGACAGAAACTACAAGAGCGATTTTCACAAGATTTAATTAAAGCACAGGAAGACGAGCGAACTCGCGTGGCGCGGGAACTTCACGATAGTGTGGGACAAAAACTAATGCTGCTTACAAAGAAAACAAAAAGCTTTGGTGATCGAGATATGGAATCGTTAGCAGGAAATACGTTGGAAGAGCTCAGGAGTATTTCAAGAGGATTACATCCTGCAACCCTTGAAAAATTAGGGGTAACCAAAGCAATTGAAACGATGATAAATGAAGTAGATGCGAATACGAACATTTTTTTCACCAATGAACTTGAAAATATTGATGGCGATTTAAATCCAGATCAAGCGTTGCATTTATATAGAATTATTCAAGAAGTACTCAATAATATGGTGAAACATGCAGATGCAAAAGCAGCTTCGGTTAGCATACATAGAAAAGGAAAAACCATCGAAGCACTTATCAAGGATAATGGTAACGGATTTGAGTATTCAGAAAAAATGAATACGGGTGATAGCCTTGGCATGAAAACATTATTAGAACGTGCCAAAATTATTCACTCTAAACTAACAATACAAAGCGCACACTTAAAAGGAACGTCTATTTTACTGCAAATACCCACTTAATATGAATGATAAAAACTTTACGATAGTAATTGCAGATGACCACCCTATGTTGTTGAGCGGACTTCATGAAGAATTAAGCCGTAACGGGTATAACGTAATTGGGCAAGCAAATAATGGAGCCAAAGCATTAAAATTGATTTTAAGTCTTACTCCCAATATCGCTTTACTGGATATTGACATGCCCATGATGACGGGACTGGAAGTTATTAAAGCTGCTAAAGAAAAAAATAGCGAAACTAAATTTATAATTCTTTCTTTCCATAGAGAACCTGAATATGTAGTGCAAGCTAAAGCGCTTAAAATTGATGGTTATTTACTAAAAGAAGATTCTTTTAAAGAAATAGGTGATTGTATGGCGTCTGTGGTAAACGGCAGGAAATATTTTAGTGACTCATTTGATGTTAAGTTGTTAAATAATGCTTCGGAAGAAATGAAAAAACTAAGAAACCTTACTCCTTCAGAAATTACCATATTAAAACTAATAGCATCTCAAAAAAACACACTTGAAATTGCCGATGATCTTTGCGTTTCTACACGCACCGTAGAAAAACACCGAAGCAATATTATCGATAAACTTTTTATTGAAAAAGGAACCAATGCCCTTACCAATTGGGCACTGGTTAACCGTGTGGTTATTAGTGAAATTTAATAACCAAAATCTGTTTTTATTTTATCGGCGCGGTCCAATAGCATATCTACCGTTATAAAATCGGTTTCTTCTTTATCGAAAGCACCTTGAAAGGTTCGCATTGCTTTTTTAGACTCTCCAATTTCTTCATAATATCTGCCTAAATAATAATCGCCCATATTCATATCTGGATACTGCTTTTTTGCTAGTGTTCCAATTTCCCGAAGCGACTCCCATTGTTTTTTCTTTTCTGCTGCGGTTGCAGTGGCAATGAAGTCGTTTACCCGAATTGGATTCGTTAGGCCAAATAGCGTTTCTATGGTGTTGTATTTGTCTTCCAAATATTCATTAATTGGGGTCTCCATTTTTAAAAGAACATCCGAATATTCTTTTTTACTAATAGGGCGGTAAACTGAGAATATTTTTTCTAAGGCATTCGGGATTCCTCGACTTACAAGCGAATAATGGGTAGCACCATCAAAATTGTCGTAATAATATTCAAAATTGTCTTTATCTATCTTTTGTAAAGGTTCGTTCAGTTCTTTTGTAACTTCCATCAATGCTTCAATATCATCGGTTCCTGTGGCTAAATAATAGAAAATCTTAGATTCTATGGCAGGAATACGTTCTGGAATGCGTTGGTCAAGCAATGGAGCTAAATCTGGGCTTAAACTAATATAACCGTTAAAAAGTGGCGGATCTTTAAAAAGGTAGTAATTAATAAAATTGGCTGTAAAATCGTGTCCTACAGCAATTGTAAATTTTGCTGTACGGTAGTTATTATCAATATAAGGTAGTAGCTCAAGACCGATGAATTCAAAAAAATCGGACCCTTTTTCAGCAGGAAAAAAATTAGTGTCGTCATAATTACAGTCATCGTAGCGTGATTCGCCTTGCATAATTCCCACTACAATGCTTTCTGGCATATCCTCCCAATAGCTAAGGTAATCTACATTTCCGGCAACGGGTTCAAATAAATAATCGGCATCGAGCACAACAACAATGGGATAAACTTTCTCGGTATTTGTGTCGTAATTTCTGGGAAGTTGAATTTTTAATTTACGGGTTTCTTGAAGTTTTTCGGAATTAAACTCTTCATACAATATTTGTGCAGAAGCTGAAATAGATAACAAGAAACATAGGGCGAGGAATGCTGTTTTTTTCATAAAGGTTAAGTTTTAGGAAGGGAAAGATACTAAAATTTAAAAACACGCTGTTCAGAAAAATAACAACCTACTTTTTAACTTTATTGTAAATAGGAAGGAATAAAAAAGAGAGCCCACCAAAAAGTACAATTGAGCTAATACTGGAAGTCCAAACAATCCATCCAAAAGCAGTTCCAGCAGTCTCTGGAATACCAAATACGGCAAGAATAGCTGCCACAAAAAAGGGATAGGTGCCAAAACCACTATTGGTAAAAGCAAAAGAGAAACTGCCTACTACAAAAGCGATAATAATAGTTCCGAAAGGGATGGAAGCGGTATCATCAAGAGCAAACATAGCAGTGTAAAAGGAAAGCAAGTACAATCCCCAAATTAAAAAAGTTTGAATGATGAAAGAAAACTTTTTCTTCATTTTGAAAATACTAAAAACACCATCTTTTAGTCCCAATACAAACTGTTTGAGTTTTTGAGTTAGTTTAGATTTTGAATATTTCAGAAAAAGGAAAAAAAGAATTCCAAGAACTAGTAGTCCCGCGAGTGCGATTACTAATTTTGAGGGTTTAATTATTTCGGTTAAAAAAGCATATAAATCATCAAATTCAAGAAATAGTGCCAACGCTGTAAATGCCATTAGAAAAACAAGATCGACCACTCGTTCTGAAATAATAGTACCAAAACCTTTATCAAATGGTACTTTTTCATACTTATCGAGTACAATTCCCCTTGAAATTTCACCACTTTTAGGAATAAACATATTCATTAAATAGGCTACTGAAATAGCCATAAAATTATTGAGCACCTTAGGCTTATAGCCAACAGGTTCTAGTAATAAATTCCAACGTAACGACCGAATTATATGGCTTAATAAAGTAATTATAACCGATAAAACCACAAAGGTGTAATCTGCTTTTTTAAAGTAAAAAGCGATTTCATCTAATTGTTGTGGAGTAAACTTTGTATATGAATAATAGACTAAAAAAATGCCCAAGGCCAGAGGCAGGGCAATTTTAAGAAATTTTGTAAGTGATTTTTTCAAATTACTTTAAAAGGTTGTTTTCCTCATTTGGAAAAACCAAAGCAGGCTTAAATTGCTTGGCTTCTTCTACGCTCATCATAGCATAGGTAATGAGAATTAATATATCGCCGGGTGCTACTTTTCTGGCAGCGGCGCCATTGAGGGTGATTTCGCCACTATTGCGAGGACCAGGAATGGCATAGGTTTCTAATCGTTCGCCATTGTTGTTGTTTACAATTTGCACTTTTTCACCTTCGATAATATTGGCTGCATCCATTAAATCTTCATCGATAGTAATACTGCCAATGTAGTTGAGGTCTGCACCGGTAACTTTAACTCTGTGAATTTTAGATTTTACTACGTGTACTTGCATTTTGCAAAGGTATTAATTTAGCGCCATATTATCTATTAATCTTATTTCGTCTGCAAAAACAGCGATAAAAGCTCTATATTTCTCGTTTTTAGATTTTTCTAGTGCTGTTTTTAGTGTTTTTTCGTTCGCTATTTCAAAATATTCTAACGCTAATTGGTCGTTTTTATCAAATATTTCTTTCACAAACCGGTTTAATTCTGAAATAGTATGTGAAGAAAATTGCTCTTTTACTTCTTTTAGCGTTTTTGATATTAAAACAGCTTCTTCTTTTTGTTTTTGAGTAAGACGATTGTTTCGTGAACTCATAGCTAACCCGCTTTCTTCCCGAACAATAGGCACGCCGACGATGTTGACAGGAAGTTTTTCAATTTCCGCCAGTTTTTTTACAATTTGTAATTGTTGAAAGTCTTTTTCACCAAAATAGGCGTTGTCGGGTTTGATAATCCGGAAAAGAATATTCAAAATAGTACCAACTCCGTTAAAGTGTCCATCACGGTGTTTGCCTTCCATTTCGTGCTCTAAGCCTTGAAAACTGTATGTTGTAGTTGTAATTTTATCGCCATATATATCTGAAGTTTCAGGAGCATAGACAATTATATTTTCGTGGAAAGAATTTAATAAAGCTACATCGGTATCGAGATTTCTCGGGTATTTTTCTAAATCTTCAACATTATTAAACTGTGTAGGGTTCACAAAAATGCTTACCACAACGCAATCATTTTCTTTTACCGCTTTATCCACAAGGGTTAGGTGGCCTTGATGCAAAGCGCCCATTGTTGGGACAAAACCTATTTTTTTAGTATTCCGCCAAGGTAAAAGAGAAGCTAAAAGCGATTCTCGGTTGGTGTGTATGCCCATAATTTTAAATTGAGTGGCGGCAAAATTAATAGATTATGAGCAATCTACATAAATTTTCGTAATTTTGCACTTTCTAAACAAGTAAGCTACTAAAGTAATAAATATATGAAAGATAAAAGAGTCTTGTATGTGTCTTCAGAAGTAATCCCTTATTTACCGGAGACCGAGATTTCTTCCATGTCGTTTGAAGCTCCCAAAATGGTAAATGACAATGGTGGTCAAATTCGGATTTTTATGCCACGTTATGGTAATATAAACGAAAGACGCCACCAACTACACGAAGTAATACGTCTAAGTGGAATGAATTTGGTCATTAATGACCTTGATATGCCATTAATTATTAAAGTTGCCTCTATCCCTAAAGAGCGCATGCAGGTGTATTTTATAGATAATGACGACTATTTTAAGCGCAAAGCAACTTTTGCGGATGAGGAAGGAAGCTTCTTTAAAGATAATGATGAACGTGCTATCTTTTTTGCAAAAGGGGTAATTGAAACCGTAAAAAAATTAAACTGGTCGCCAGATATTATCCATGTTCACGGCTGGTTGGCATCTTTCTTGCCGCTGTATCTTCGTAACTACTATGGAACAGAACCTTTGTTTGAAAATAGTAAAATAGTTACCTCTGTATACAATCAAGGCTTTGATGGAACGTTAAACAATAAAGTGATGGAAAAAATATTGTTTGATGGAATTGAAGAAGAATCCATTGAAGAGCTGAAAGACCCTAGTTATACTAACCTAATGAAGGTGGCTGTTAAAAATTCTGATGCGGCTATTATTGGCTCTGAGGAAATACCGGAAGAATTGGAAGAATATCTTAACAACCTGGATAAACCGGTGTTAAAGTATCATAAAAAAGAAGACTTTTCCGAAGCATATTTAGACTTTTACGAGTCGAAAGTATTGTAGAAAAAGAACACCTTACACATTTAAAATTTCATATGAAGATTAAGAATTTGTTGCCAAAACTAGCAACCGTATTATTTATAATAGTTGCACTGGCATCTTGCGAAGAGGATATTGATATTATAGGATCGGAAATTGTTGGGGAGAATACCTTTATAGAGCCCGATCAAACGAATTCTGTAATAGCATATAGCCGTAAATTGGTGCCCATTCAAACCAATAGACTGTCTGCTTACCAATTAGGCGTGAATAATAACCCAATTTATGGGAAATCTACTGCCAATTTACTGTCTCAAGTAACATTGAATAAAATAGAACCAGAATTTGGAGATAGTACTAGCCTTGATAGTGTAGTGTTATATATTCCTTTTTTTAGTGAAAGTCAAGTAGTAGACGAAGAAACAACAAATTACACTTTAGATTCGGTTTACGGAGAAGATCCAATAAATATTTCACTCTTTGAGTCTAATTACTTCCTAAGGGATTTAGATCCTGAATCAGGTTTTCAAGATTCTCAAAATTATTATTCAAATTTGGGACAAACACTCGATAACAATCCCAATTTAGTAGGAGATTTAATATTCGAAGTAGAAGATTTTGTGCCTAGTGATGAAGGTTTTATACTTCCAACCGATGAAACAGATGAGAATGGCGATCCTGTTAGTGAACGTTTAGCTCCAGGATTACGTGTAAAACTTCCTGTAGAGTTTTTTCAACAGAAAATTATTGATATGGAAGGTTCTCCTGAATTATTGAGTAATAATAATTTTAAAGAATATTTTCGAGGTGTCTATTTTAAAGTTGAATCAGCCACAGATAATGGGACTTTCTTCCTTTTTAGACCTTCAGAAGCAGATATAACATTACATTATTCTTTTGATGATGAAGATGCGGACAATGGACGTACCAAAGATGAGTTAAAATTAAACTTTGGTGGTATAAATGTTAGTTTACTTGAAGATGAATTGCCGCAGAATATCCAAACAGCCATTGCAAATCCTGATGTAGAAAACGGCGATGAAAGCCTATATTTAAAAGGTGGAGATGGTATTGCAGGGGTGATTCAATTATTTGGGAGAGAAGACGTTTTAAATGCAAATTTAGAATCCGGTTCTAATGGTGTGCCCGATGAATTGGATGTTTTACGTGATCAAAAACCATTGATTAATGAAGCGAATTTAGTTTTTTACGTTGATAAAAGTAAAACTTCAGCCTTGGAAAATGAACCAGAGCGAATCATTATTTTTGATGCCACCAATGGGACTGTTCTTGTTGATTATATTATAGATGCTGTTAGCACCGGAGAACCTCTTACGCATAAAGTAAATCATTTAGGACCTCTTGAAAAAGATGCAAATGGGAATGGCGATTTTTATAAAATTAAATTGACCACCCATGTAAGTAACCTAATCAATAATGATTCTACCAATGTTCCTTTAGGCTTAATGGTTACAGATAATGTAGTACAGCCAAATTTTCAAGATCTTCAAAACACGCAATCACCAGGTCTTAAAAGAGTTCCGGGTACAAGTGTGTTGACACCAAAAGGAACTATTTTACACGGAAGTACCTCCCCAAATGAAGAAAGAAGGTTGAAATTACAACTTTTTTATACTAAACCTAACTAAAAAAAATATGTGCGGAATTGTAGGGTATATAGGCAAGAAAGATGCCTATCCGGTTATTTTAAATGGGTTAAAACGATTAGAATATCGGGGCTATGATAGTGCTGGTATTGCATTATTTGATGGATCGGATATTCAATTATGTAAAACAAAAGGTAAAGTAGCAGACCTTGAAGCCAAGGCGGAAAAAAATATTTCTTTAAAAGGGAGTTTAGGGATTGGTCATACAAGATGGGCCACACACGGAGTTCCTAATGATGTCAACTCTCACCCACATTATTCCAATAGCGGTGACTTGGTGATTATTCATAATGGAATTATAGAAAATTATGCTTCTATAAAAAAAGAATTAATCAATCGAGGATATACATTTACTTCAGATACTGATACAGAAGTGTTGGTAAACCTAATTGAAGAAGTAAAAAAGCAAGAAGATGTAAAACTTGGTAAAGCAGTTCAAATTGCCTTGAACCAAGTGGTTGGTGCTTATGCAATAGCGTTGTTCGATAAAAACAAACCGGATGAAATTGTAGTTGCCAAACTAGGAAGTCCGCTTGCTATCGGTATTGGCGATGATGAATTTTTTGTAGCCAGTGATGCTTCTCCTTTTATCGAATTTACAAAAAATGCGATTTATCTTGAAGATCAAGAAATGGCAATTATCCGTCGCGGACGTGATGTGAAAGTACGTAAGATTAAGAGTGACAAGTTGGTTGCGCCTTATATTCAAGAGCTTCAACTTAACTTAGAGCAAATTGAAAAAGGTGGGTACGATCACTTTATGTTGAAAGAAATTTATGAACAACCTTCTGTAATTAAAGATACCTATAGAGGACGTTTGTTAGCAGATAAAGGAATTGTCCGTTTAGGAGGTCTTGAAGATCATATTAAACGTTTTACCAATGCAGACCGAATTATAATTGTAGCCTGCGGAACCTCGTGGCACGCTGGTTTAGTAGCCGAATATGTTTTTGAAGATTTGGCACGAATACCCGTTGAGGTTGAATATGCGTCTGAATTTAGATACAGAAACCCAATTATCACCGAAAAAGATGTGGTAATTGCCATTTCACAAAGTGGCGAAACTGCCGATACATTAGCGGCTATAAAACTTGCTAAAGAAAAAGGTGCTTTTGTATATGGAGTTTGTAATGTGGTTGGCTCCACAATTTCTAGAGAAACACATAGTGGTACGTATACGCACGCTGGACCCGAAATTGGAGTAGCTTCCACTAAAGCTTTTACTACACAAATTACAGTTTTGATTATGATGGCCCTTAGATTGGCTAAATCTAAAGGAACATTATCGCAAAGTGACTATATGCTGCACTTACGCGAATTGGATATGATTCCCGGAAAAGTGGAAGAAGCCTTAAAAGGTGACGAAAAAATCAAAGAAATTTCAAAAGTATTTAAAGACGCTTCAAACTTCTTGTATTTAGGTAGAGGGTATAATTTTCCGGTTGCGTTGGAAGGAGCTTTAAAACTAAAAGAAATTTCATATATACATGCAGAAGGCTATCCTGCTGCCGAAATGAAACACGGTCCTATTGCTTTGATTGACGAGCACATGCCAGTGGTAGTTATTGCTGTTAATAGTAATCACTATGAAAAAGTGGTAAGCAATATTCAGGAAATAAAATCTAGGGCGGGAAAAATTATAGCTGTAGTTACCGAAGGTGATACGACGGTAAAAGAAATGGCAGATTATGTAATGGAGGTTCCTGTTACCCCTGAAACACTTTCGCCATTGGTAACAACGATTCCGTTGCAATTGCTTTCATATCATATTGCAGTTATGCTGGGTAGAGATGTAGATCAGCCTCGAAATTTAGCAAAATCGGTTACTGTAGAATAACAAGTAAAAAAGATACTATTGAAAAGCTTCCATATTTTGTGGAGGCTTTTTTATTTCTATAGGGTTAAGGACTTTTAAGTTTATTTTTTGATGTATTTTTAATGCAATGAAAATAGTCAATCTTATAGCCGGCCCCAGAAATTTATCGACTGCGCTTATGTATTCTTTTGCACAACGCGACGACTTTAATGTTTTAGACGAACCTTTTTACGGGTATTATTTAAAAAACACAAAAACAGAAACAGACCATCCGGCAACCGATGAAATTTTGCGAACCATGGATGTAAAAGAAGGAGTAGTGGTGGAAAACATCCAATCGCTTTCAGGCTTGAAACATGTTTTTGTAAAAGGAATGGCACATCATTATATCGGTAAAGAACCCGACTTTATTCTGAAATGGGACAATGTCATTCTAATAAGACATCCTGAAAAACTACTCATCTCCTTTTCAAAAGTAATCGATAACCCAAAATTGGACGATATTGGGCTTAAAAAAGGGGCAGAACTATTTTTATTTCTGAAAGAAAACGGAAAAACCCCTATTGTAATTGATAGTGATGAACTGATGATTAATCCAGAACGATATTTAAAAAAAATGTGTAAAAAACTAGATATTCCTTTTTCTGATACCATGCTTAGTTGGCAAAAAGGAGGAATTCCAGAAGACGGCGTTTGGGCGCCGTATTGGTACACAAACGTTCATAATTCCGAAGGATTTCAGAAACAAAAAACCAATCAATTAGAATTTCCGAAGCATTTAAAACCGGTTTTAGAAGAAGCGATGCCGTTTTACAACACCTTAAAAAAACACATTCTTAAAAACGAATAATATGCTACAAAAATTTGACGAGCGTAACCGCAATATTCAAGTATTTATAAACGATACATTATACCATAGAGATGAAGCCAAAGTGTCAGTTTTTGACAGTTCGGTGCAAGGTGGTGATGCCGTCTGGGAAGGCTTACGCGTATATCCGGAGGGGATAGTTTGTTTAGATAAACATCTTATCCGCTTACAAGAAAGTGCAAAAGCATTGGCATTTGTCGATATTCCTTCAAAAAAGGCTATTAAAGAAGCGATTCAAAAAACACTTAATGCCAATAAAATGAATGACGATGTTCATATTCGGTTAACGTTAACGCGCGGAGAGAAAATAACCAGTGGCATGGATCCGCGTGTGAACCAAAATGGCTCTTGTTTAATAGTCTTAGCCGAATGGAAGCCATTGGTGTATGATAATAGCGGTGGTATTAAAGTAATTAGTTCTAGTCAACGCCGTAATGCCCCGCAGTTTTTAGACAGTAAAATACATCATGCGAATCTTCTTAATAACATTCTTGCAAAAATACAAGCGAATGTAGCGGGCAAAGATGCTGGGCTCATGTTAGACGAACGCGGTTTTGTAGCCGAATTAAATGGTAGCAATCTATTTATGATAAAAAATGATACTATTTACACTCCGTATGCTCACGCTTGCTTGCCAGGGATTACTCGTGGAACAGTTATGGATTTATGTAAAAAAAATAATATACCCATTGAAGAAGCAGATCTTACCCTTTCGCAATTGTACAATGCAGACGGCGTGTTTGCCACCGGAACTATGGGCGAACTTACACCAGTTGTAGAAATCGATGGCAGAGAAATTCTTAATAAAAATAAGCTACAACAAAAAATACTGGCGACATTTAAAGATAGCATAAAGGAGTATTGTGAAAAATTAACATAAATTTAAAAAAAATCATATCTTTCATGTTCAATTGTATAATTAACTGAAAGATTATGAAAAAACAAACACTCCTAATATGCTTACTTGTAATAAGTAGCATTGCATTTTCACAAACAAAAATTACAGGAATTGTTACAGATGAAAACCAAGAACCTATTTTGGGTGCTAACATTGTTGTGATGGGTACCAACACGGGGACGGTTTCAGATTATAATGGTGCTTTTTTGCTTACGGTTAACCAAGATCCGCCTTTTGAACTACAAATAAGTAGTGTGGGGTTTCAGTCAGTTACTCAAGAAGTTACTGCCCAAGAACAAGACTTTTCAATTGTTTTGCCAGAAGGCGATAAATTAGATGAAGTGATTATTTCGGCTTCGCGAACTCCAGAAAGTGTTCGCGAATCACCTGTGACCATTGAGCGTATGGATGCTCGCGACATTGAGAATAGTGCATCTCCAAATTTTTACACCAGTCTTGAAAATTTAAAGGGTATTGATGTAAATAAAGGGGGCTTGACCTATAATTCGGTAAATGCAAGAGGTTTTGCTGGTTTTGCCAATACGCGCTTTGTACAATTGGTTGATGGTATGGACAACGCATCTCCCGCTTTAAATTTTGTGATTGGAAACTTCCTAGGGGTTAATGAACTCGATGTGCAAAGTGTTGAAATATTACCTGGAGCTTCTTCTGCGCTCTACGGTGCCAATGCTTTTAACGGTATCTTGTTTATGACCACAAAAAGTCCGTTTGATCATGAAGGTATAAGCGTTTATTATAAAACGGGTATTACAAGCCAAGAAGCTGCCGGAGATAATCGTTTTTACGACTTCGGAATCCGCGCCGCTCATAAATTCAGCGATAAATTCGCAGCAAAAGCATCGTTTTCCTATTTAAAAGGAACTGATTGGTGGGCGACAGATTACAGGCAATACACCTTGAACGAACCGGGAGAATCTGACTTTATCTTACCGTTCCGTTCCGGTTTGGCTCACGATGGAATTAATATTTATGGAGATGAAGTAGCAACCGATATTAATGCCGTAGCGCAATCGTTAGAAGCAGCGGGCCTTATTCCTCCAGGGGCAAGTGCCTTGGTGCCATCTGTAGTAGTAGGAAGAACAGGCTACCAAGAAAAAGATATTACAGATTATGAAGCTGTTAATGGAAAAGCAGATTTTTCGTTGAATTTCAGACCATTCAATAATAGCAATACTGAAATAATTCTGAACTCAAGACTTGGGTTTGGTAATTCTATCTATCAAGGAGCGAGCCGTTATCAGCTTAAAAATTTCCTATTACAACAACATAAGCTAGAAATAAAAGGGGATGACTTTTTTGTGCGCGGTTACGCTACTACCGAGACAGCTGGTGATTCGTACGATATGCGTTTTACAGGAATTAACATAAACCGTATCAATGCTTCAGAATGGTTTGGAACCTACGTAGGTGCTTATTTAAATGGTGTGACTACAGGTGCTACGCCAGAGCAAGCTCATGCTGGAGCTCGCGTGTTTGCCGATGATAACGTAACCCTCCAACCTGGAACGCCAGAGTTTAAAGCTGCTTTTGATCAAGTGACATCAGATCCCGATGTAAGCGTAGGGTCTAAATTTGTAGATAATTCAAAAACATATGTGGGCGAAGGAAACTATAATTTTAAAACCTTGCTCAACGATGTAATGGACCTTCAAGTTGGAGGATCTTTCAGGAGGTATTCATTAGACTCTGGAGGGACTATCTTTACCGATTATGATGGCCCTATTGAATATGACGAATACGGAGCGTATGTACAAGGAATAAAAAAGTTCTTAGACGATAGGCTAAAATTAACAGCGTCTATTCGGTATGACAAATCAAATAAATTCGATCCAAGTTATTCCCCAAGAATTTCTGTGGTGTATTCCGCAGGAGAAAACAAAGATCACAACTTTAGAGCTTCTTTTCAAACAGGATTTAGAAACCCAGATACACAATCGCAGTTTATAGGTTTGAATGTTGGGCGCGCCATTCTTGTGGGTTCAGCTGAAGACAATCTCGATCGTCGTCTGCCCGGTACCAATTTGACGGGTCGCGACGCGTATTTTGATTCGTATTCCCGAGCATCGGTAACCGCTTTTTCACAATCTGGCGACCCTTCACTATTGGTTCCAGTACAGACCCCTTTGGTTGAGCAGGAAAAAGTTTCTGCTTTTGATGTAGGCTACCGAGGGCAATTAGGAAAAATATTTTTAGATGTAAACGCTTATTACAACAGCTACGATGGTTTTATAAGTAGCAAACTGGTGATTACCCCAAGAAGCGGAAGTGCTTTTGATGCCACGGGTATTGCTGATATTGCTACTGGTAATTTTGATGTCTTCCAATTATATACTAATTCTCAGGCCGATGTAAACTCGTATGGGCTGGTAGCAGGTGTATCCACAAAATTTGCACAAAACTATCAAGTAGGTTTAAGCTATACGTTGGCAAAATTTGATTTTGATCAATCGTCAGATCCAGATTTCAGAGCTGCCTTTAATACTCCAGAGAATCAAGTGAAACTTTCTTTTGGAAATCCAGAAGTATTTAGAAATTTTGGGTTTAATATTAATGCCCGATGGGGCGACGAATATTTATGGGAATCCACCATTGCTAATGCGGTAATAGATTCCAGAACGGTTGTAGATGCGCAGGTAAATTATGCCATCCCAAAGCTGAAGTCTGTCATTAAGATAGGCGGTACTAATATAGCTGGCGATGAGTACCGAAGTGCCCCTGGTGCAGGTTCTATAGGGTCCCAATACTATATTTCATTGACTATTAATCAATAACAGCACACTACTTTTTTAAATAGATTGACCTTTATGTAATCAAACAAATCCAGAGGAAATAACCCCTCTGGATTTTTCATTAAGTATGAAGGTTTTAATCTATCTATAGGTTTTGTTTAGGATAAACGGACGGTAAAAAGTGACGGATAGTTCTTTAGAAATATAAAGAGTTACTATTTTAATAACTATCAGAAAGAAGTGCTTATTTAATTTTTCTTAAAACCATATAAGTAAAAGCAATATTTGAAACAGAGTTAAAAATTTACCAAATTCCGTTGCATAATTTAAACAGAAAAAACTATCTTTGCACCGTTCAAAAACAGGGTGATAAGTACACCCTTAGATAACTAAAAAATAAACAGTTAATAATGTCACAAGTTAAAGGAAAAGTTGCACAGATTATTGGCCCAGTAGTAGATATAGAGTTTGCTAACGGAGCGAAGCTTCCAAAGATATACGACTCAGTAGAAGTTGACAACAACGGAAGTTTGTTGGTTCTTGAAGTACAATCGCACATTGGGGAAAACACAGTACGTACCATTTCTATGGATTCTACTGATGGATTAAGCCGAGGTGTAGCCGCTGTCGCAACAGGAGCTCCTATACAAATGCCGATTGGTGATGATGTATACGGACGCCTTTTTAACGTAATTGGAGATGCTATTGACGGGATGCCAGACCTTCCTAAAGCAGGAAAAGACGGACTTCCAATTCACCGAGAAGCACCAAGATTTGAAGACCTATCAACTTCTACCGAAGTGTTATTTACAGGTATTAAAGTAATCGACTTGATTGAGCCATACGCAAAAGGTGGTAAAATTGGATTATTTGGTGGTGCCGGAGTAGGTAAAACAGTATTGATTCAAGAGTTGATTAACAACATTGCAAAAGGTCACGGTGGTCTTTCTGTATTTGCAGGAGTAGGTGAACGTACTCGTGAAGGGAACGATTTACTTCGTGAAATGCTTGAATCTGGAATTATTAAGTACGGTGACGACTTCTTACATTCTATGGAAGACGGCGGATGGGATTTATCTAAAGTTGATAAATCTGTGATGAAAGAAAGTAAAGCAACTTTCGTATTTGGACAAATGAACGAACCACCTGGAGCACGTGCTCGTGTGGCGCTTTCAGGATTAACAATTGCTGAGTATTTCCGTGATGGAGCAGGCGATGGACAAGGAAAAGATGTATTGTTCTTCGTTGATAACATTTTCCGTTTTACACAAGCAGGTTCAGAGGTGTCGGCACTATTAGGTCGTATGCCTTCTGCGGTAGGATACCAACCAACATTAGCAACCGAAATGGGAGCGATGCAAGAACGTATTACTTCCACTAAAAAAGGATCTATTACATCTGTACAAGCGGTTTACGTACCTGCGGATGACCTTACGGATCCAGCACCGGCAACAACCTTTGCTCACTTAGATGCAACAACGGTATTGTCACGTAAAATTGCTGAGCTTGGTATTTATCCAGCGGTAGATCCATTAGATTCTACCTCTCGTATCCTTACAGCAGATATTTTAGGAGCAGAGCACTATGATTGTGCGCAGCGAGTAAAAGAGCTATTACAGCGTTATAAAGAATTACAAGATATTATTGCTATTCTTGGGATGGAAGAATTATCTGAAGAAGATAAGCAAGCCGTAAACCGTGCACGTCGTGTATCGCGTTTCTTGTCGCAACCTTTCCACGTAGCAGAGCAGTTTACAGGTATTCCAGGTGTTTTAGTAGACATTAAGGAAACTATTAAAGGTTTCAATATGATTATGGATGGAGAGTTAGATCACCTTCCAGAAGCTGCCTTTAACTTGAAAGGTTCTATTGAAGAAGCAATCGAGGCTGGAGAAAAAATGTTAGCTGAATCATAAAAATAGATTTGAGATTTGAGACTTGAGATATCAGAGTGTCTCACATCTCACATCTTATATCTCAATACTAAAGAAATATGTATTTAGAAATAGTAACCCCAGAAGCATCCTTAGTAAGTGGAGAAGTAGATTCGGTAACGGTACCGGGCGTAGAAGGTGAGTTTCAGATGTTGAACAACCACGCTGCTATTGTATCTGTTTTAGTGGAAGGGAAGGTGAAATTTTCCGGAAACCCGACTATCGCTGAAGGTTTTGAAAATAAATTCAACAAAGAAGACGGCAAGTGGGTACTTAAAATTACCAGCGGAACCGTTGAAATGAACAATAATAAAGTGATTGTGTTGGCAGATTAAACTGCATAAATCACAAAATTTTAAAACCCAAATTTCAAATATTGAAATTTGGGTTTTTTAGTTTACAGCCAATAGCGTTCTAAATTATTTTCTACTATGCAATACTTATTAAATGAGTAATTGTCTGGTTGAGCGCAGTCGAAACCTACTTTATCTCTACCAAGAGTTCTCGACTGCGCTCGAACAGACAAAATTAATTATTCTATATTTTTATAATCAGATGTCTAGTTCCAGTTAATAATATTTCGCGTGTAATATAAACCTAACAATTTAGTTACTGCTTTAAATACATCAAGTCCCAATAACTTTCATTTGTTTTATAAGTTGAAAGTTTTTTAAAACCTATGGCATAATGTGCTTGTAACGAACGGGTATTAGTCGTCACCACCTCAGTAATAATCTTTGAAAATTCCGGGTTGATTATTTGCTGCATATTCTCATATAATTTTCTAAAAATCCCTTTTCCTCTGTATTCTTTGTCAATGCAAATTTGTCCCATCACGATATATTTTTTAATGGTATCGGACGCTGTAACACGATCAATTTCAGCAAACATCGACTTTAAAATTGGTATGCTATCCCGAAACTTTGGATGCATACATAAAGCATAACCCACCACCGTATTATTTTCTTTTGCCAAGCTATGTGGGCAGGCATGATTCATTCTTTTTAAAAGATTAAAATCGTGTTGTACCGTAACAAAACCTTCTGTTTTTCTTTCTTCAGAAGAAATTTCTTGGAATGTATTTTTTCGCTGCAATGCAAGGATCTGGTATAACTCTTCATCTGTCGTGGCCGCGGAATAGGTTATCATTCGTTGATTAGTTAGAAATTTAGAAAGGAATATTTAAGTTATATTAATCAGGTAAAGTTTCTTCTTCGTTCTTTTTAAGCTGAAGACGTAAAATTACATAACCCGCTATACCGGCAACCAGCGTACCTATTAAAATCCCAATTTTTGAAGTAGTCAATAAATCGTCTGATCGGAAAGCCAATTCAGCTATAAATAGCGACATGGTAAAGCCTACACCTCCCAAAAAGCTGACGCCAAGAATTTGTTTAAAATTAATTCCGGTTGGTAGCGCGGCTATTTTCAGTTTATAAGCTAAATAACTAAATGACGAAATACCAATCACTTTTCCTACGAGCATAGCAATGGCTATTTGCGAGATTAAATGTGTTTGGCTCAACGAATCTAAATTAATGGTGATTCCGGCATTGGCGAGGGCAAATACAGGCATGATTACGATTGCAACCCAACCACTAAGGCCATTTTCCAATTGCTGCATGGGTGTTTGTACCCGATCGGTTATTACGTTTATTTTGTCAACAGCATCTTGTTGGGTGTCTGAAAGTACAACTCCCTTTTTTTCTGTTTTTTTAAAAATATTAAGGGAACTTCGGATTTCTTTAAAAAAGTTGTCCAGGTTCATATTTCTGCTCGATGGGATGACCAATGCCAACAAAACTCCCGCAATGGTTGGATGTATTCCCGATTCTAAGAAAAGAACCCACACGGCAATACCACAAATAAGCAGTAAATATTTAGAATGAAATTTTTTATATGCCAAAAATGCCAATACCGCTAGAATGGCCAAGGCAATAAATAAATACGTAAAATGAAT
>Ga0209309_10001870_pt1 | contig 20083 bp, 13 predicted proteins | sample COGITO_mtgs_1204_2_FD_184807 | JGI IMG/M metagenome (GOLD analysis project Ga0209309, IMG submission 184807) | Pelagic marine microbial communities from North Sea - COGITO_mtgs_120412 (SPAdes) (version 2) | ecosystem: Environmental > Aquatic > Marine > Epipelagic ... | reverse complement strand
TCGGCGCGAACTCCACCGCACCTATTTTCATAACATCCGCGTGGACGTTCCCTGATACTTTTAAGTGCGCATTATTGATATTAAGAAACGAGTTCTCGTTCGTCAAGTAATACGACATATCTATTATTTAGGGAGGTTTTTTTAAATACGCGGGACTCATCAGTTTTTATTATATATAGGGCCATGAAATTTAATAAAATATTGTCCCAGTGTGCCCGCCGGCGATGTGATTCTTACGTCTATTTTTACAGGACTGTTAGAAGTTACAATTGTTATATCAGTTGTCTGTGCACTCATATCTTTTTCAAGAGCGTCAAAATGACCGCGCCACCCGCTCGTCCAATAACTATAATTTACATGAAACTTCGCATACGCGCGTTGCTGCCCATATCCACCCCTGAAACATATTACTTCCACAATACCACCGATGACACCAAGACCTGTGTCCACACCATTATGCGTAATTATAGTCACGTCACGATTTCCCGTGATGTTATTACCAGACCACGTTAAAGTCTTCCAATCATTTATTTGAAATATGGGATCGAAAGTATTTTCTGTACCTGATACGGTGAGTTTTGCCGAGGGACTAGTCGATCCGATACCAACATTTCCAGAACTTCCCTGAATTTTCATAAAGTTGGTACTAGCGTACATCGAAGTGAAATTTATATCAGCCCGACTATCACTCGTTGCTACTGTTCCGGATTGAATATATGTCCCACCTCCAGTTGCCAAAGTACGAATAATAGCGGGTGTACTAGTATTACGAATTGTAAGAACACTATCAGTGGTACCTTCTGATATAAGGGATGTTGAATAAACCGCTCCATTGACATGAAGTAACCCACCAGTGGGATTATTCGTTCCTATTCCCACTCTCGAAGTGACAGTATCCACAAAGAGGTTCGCCGTACCCACCTCCACATTCCCACTGACGGTCAAATTAGAAGAAATCGTTGCATTCCCACTGACGGTCAAATTAGAAGAAATCGTTGCATTCCCACTGACGGTCAAATTAGAACTAACGGTCGCATTCCCACTGACGGTCAATTCACCACCCACCTCCACATTCGCAGTAGCCACGAGCCCCGTCGTCGCATTAGAAAATTGGACGGTATTAGAAGCGACGTTTCCATTATTCACGATCTGGTCTAAATTAGACGCAATATTCGTAAGTTCCGAACCGTCGCCAATAAACTTAAGCGCTTGCACGTTTCCGGTAGCCACGAGACCTGTCGTTTGCTCGGTTAATTGTATGGTATTTGAAGAAATATTTGATGTATTCAAAATATCGTCTAAACCATAAGATACTGCGATTGAAACCTCACCGAGTGTGAGCGCGGTCATGGCAGCATTACCTGATATGACTAACACGTTCGATCCATCATCATCCACAAACAAATTTGAACCGACACTTAAATCGTGGTCAGGGTCCGTATTGGCTATTCCCACGTTTCCATCGAAATAAACTTCAGTTGTACCCACCCATTGACCACCACCCGAACTAGAAATACCCGTTAGTCGGCTACCATCGCCTACGAAGTAGCTCGCGCTCACGTTTCCGTCTACTACGAGTACGTTTGATCCATCATCATCCACAAACAAATTTGAACCGACGTTTAAATCATAAACGGGGTTCGTATTGGCTATTCCCACTTTTCCATCGAAATAAACTTCATTTGTACCCACCCATTGACCACCACCCGAACTGGAAATACCCGTGAGTGCGCTACCATCGCCTACGAAGTAGCTCGCGCTCACGTTTCCGTCTACTACGAGTACGTTTGATCCATCATCATCCACAAACAAATTTGAACCAACATTTAAATCATAAACGGGGTTCGTATTGGCTATACCCACATTTCCATCGAAATAAACTTCAGTCGTGCCTTGCCATTGACTAGATCCAGATCCAGATCCACCTGTTTCGGCGGCCCATTCGGGAATACCAGCCGCAGATACCTTAAGAACGTGGCCAGTCGTTCCACCTATGGCTAGGTTAGCAAGTGTATTAGTCGCCGAAGCGTACAGAAGATCACCTGTCGCAAACCCCGACGTAATTCCAGCAGAATTGGAAATGATGGTTGCGTTAGAAAGGGCTACACCCGTTAACGTCGTACCATCGCCGAAATAATTGCTAGATATGACGCTACCCCACACGTTTAACGTAATATCGTTATTGGTGTCTTGTGTTATATTATCACTCGTCACGCTATTTTGTGTGTACCCGATGGTAAATTGACTATTATGTGGTGATCCCGAAACGGTTCCGTGGTGAATGACGGCTACATTCTTTTGAGGGTATTGCATTATAAGACCCATATCCAGATTGGTAACCGTGTTATTGTTCGCAATTCCTATGATACGATCGTTCACGACCATATTTTCCGAATTTACCGCGAACGTATTTCCCGTGACGAATAAATTACCTTCAATTTCGAGGTTTGAATTAATAATCGTCTTATTCGCGAGGTGTGTTATATGTGAATCACGTAATCGCTTATTGGAATCCACGTAGGGGATGGTGGTCGCTGTCATTTCACCAATAGCGACGTTACTTCCATCGCCTGTAAAGTAGGCTGCGGTTATACCACCGCTAGCCGTGAGTGAAGTTCCCGTATTTGTTAGCTGAATCGCTTGTGATGTACTGGGACCATTCGTAGTAACATCTTGTAAGGTAGATACGGTTGGTACGTTAGTAAGACCCGCACCATTTCCTACAAAACTATTCGCGTAAACGTTCCCTACTACGTTTACGTTGCTCATTACATCTACGTTCCCCGAAGTGACGATCCGACCAGAAACGATGAGTTCCGCCGTTGAGTATACTTTACATGGTTGTGTATTACCCATACTACTATGACCCGATGTGGTGCAATAATAGTATAAATCTGGCGCCCCCGTTTGAACAGTTAATATTAATTTATTAGCAACGGAAAGATCAACACCGTCGGTATATTCACTACCACCACCATGAGTACCTTGGACAGTTGTAGATAATCTGAATACATGACCCCCGGCGGATAGACTCGATACGTCAAAGATATATGTTTGATGTTCGTGTAATTCTAGCGCAGGTCTATCAACCCCGTCAATGTAAAAATAACCTCCGTTCGCCGTAACAACAAACGTTTTCGTGGTACCCATGGTCGCCACATTACTCACGAATGCGGTGGTAGATGATACGTTTCCATCGATCACGACATTACCAGAAGCAGTCAGAGATGTACCAGTATTGGTAAATTGGACCGTATTAGATGTCGCATTACCTTTATTTACCACAGTATCCAAATCCACGTTCGTAAGTTTGGAACCATCACCTATGAAAAAGGATGCGTGTATGTTTCCATCAGCTTCTAATCCTTTTGTGACGTTCGTTAAATGAATGACATTCGATGTCGCATTACCTTTATTGACTACGTTATCCAAAGTTATGTTTGTGAGTTCCGAACCATCACCTTTGAAATAGGCAGCTTGTATGTTAGATGTCGTGACATTACCTAATTCTGTTATGTGTTGGAGTGATAAGCCAGTGAGACTCGTACCATCACCTATAAAATTAAGAGCTTCTACGTTTCCGTCAGCCACGATACCCGTCGTAGCATTCGTTAATAGAATAGTGTTCGACGTCGTATTTCCCCTCTCGATGACTCCATCTAGATTTAATTTAGGAAACGTGGGTGCACTACCACCCAGAACTGTTTCTATACTACCAACACGGTTAGTTAAAGCGGTATGATCAGTTGAGGTGGGTACGTTGGTTAGGGTCGAACCATCACCATAATATTTTCCGGAAGATCCTAAAACCACGTTATTTTGAACGTATAATTCGCCGAGTATGTTAACATTAATTACATTTGCGGTGTCATTTGTTATATCTGTTGCTGTAAGATTATTTTGGGTGTACCCAATAGTAAACTTGTCCGTTCCACCGTGATGTATGAGAGCTACATTGGCTGTAGGACGTTGTATGAGAATACCCACATCTGTAGTAGCCGTAGTATTATTGTTAGCAATACCTATGATCGCATCGTTTATGAGTTTCGTCTCAGATTCGACGATAAAACGTTCACCTCGCATGAATATATTTCCAGTCACATCCAGATTAGAAGCGATAACCGTCGTATCTGTCGTCGTAGAAATGAACGACTCCTTCAAAAAGTTATCCGCCGCCACGTATGGAACCGCACCCACAGTCAAACCATCAATCTTAACATTCCCGCCTACTTCTATGTTTGCCGTGGTAATGAGACCTGTTGCCGTGTTTGTGAACCGTACAACATTTGTAGTTGCGTTTCCTATATCTGTTATGTTTTGTAGAGATAACGCAGTTCCACCCGTAGCCGTTTCGAGATTTTGAATTCTAGTGACATTATCCGCGAGATCATCGGAAACAATACCAAGGTTAGACCATAAATAACCGTTAGACGTCTCGAGATTAGATATCCGACTCGTATTATCAGCCAAATTAGACCAGATATGACCGTTAGACGTTTCTAGGTTAGATATCCGACTCGTGTTATCAGCCAAATTAGACCAGATATACCCGTTAGACGTTTCTAGGTTAGATATCCGACTCGTGTTATCAGCCAAATTAGACCATATATGACCGTTAGACGTTTCTAGGTTAGATATCCGACTCGCGTTATCGGCCAAATTAGACCATATATGACCGTTAGACGTTTCTAGGTTAGATATCCGACTCGCGTTATCAACCAAATTGGACCAGATATAACCGTTAGACGTTTCTAGGTTAGATATCCGACTCACGTTATCAGCTAGATTAGACCAGATATAACCGTTAGACGTTTCTAGGTTGGAAATACGCGCCGCATTCGAATCTATTTCATCTCCGAGACCCGTTATGAGATCTTCTTGAACGATGTCAGCCGCACTGAGAGTTGCTAAATCACCAAATATCTGTGTATTAGACGATTCTAGGTTAGATATCCGACTCGCATTATCGGCCAAATTAGACCAGATATGACCGTTAGACGTTTCCAGGTTAGATATCCGACTCGCGTTATCAGCTAAATTAGACCATATATACCCGTTAGACGTCTCAAGATTAGAAATACGCAACGCGTTAGAATCTAAATCAGAAGATAACGCAACATCTACACCTCCCACTCTGAGCGCACCAGATACTTCTACATCACCACTCGCCGTGAGTGAAGTTCCCGTGTTAGTGAATTGAACGGTATTAGAGGTCACGTTACCATTATCTGTTATAGCTTGAAGGTTTGCGGCTACACCCGTTAGCCCACTTCCATCACCTATGAATTTTAAAGCCGTCACATTTCCAACGACATCCACATTTCCTGAAGCGACGAGAGATGTACCTGGATTTGAAAATTCAACCGTCGCGGATGCGACGTTTCCATTATTTACGACTTGCTCTAAATTGGACGCCAAACCAGTCAATTGACTTGCATCACCTACGAATCCTGTAGCTGTTATTATACCCGTATCTCCATCGAGTTTAATATTAGAACCGACACCCACGTTCGATTCCACGTACGCGTTTCCGTTTACGTGTAAACTCGCATGAGGATCGGGTGTCGTTATACCCACACGATTATTAGTGGTATCGACGAACAGGTGGGAAGAGCCTACCAAGAGATTACTCTCGATATCGACCTTCCCTGAAAATATATGGCTCGTCGTCTGTACCATTTATATTAGCTTAGATAAAATGTAGTGCATTTTATGTGAGGTAATGATTTCTATACAGTTGGAATTTGGGGCCACTCTACACCGATGAGGTTTCCGTCCGCGTCTAGATCGGGTGAAGACATACCCGGAAGGTCACGAAGGTGTTGGCGGTAACGTCTCCATTTTTTAAAGGTTTCATCGTTTATAGGGTAATCCCTCATAGCGTATTTATCTGTAGCGGGGATCAATGCGTCCCGTTCAGAACGGAGTTTTGTCATCGCATCCACTTTACGATCTTCTATGACCTTTTGAGCTGCGATTTCTTCTGGAGTGGGTTCGATAGCACCCGCTTCCATATAGTATATACTTGATTTTATAATTTGGTTACGATGACATACCCCATTCCGATATTAGAACCGGACGAATTGTTCTGATTGGATCCCGAGTTATAGGAACCACCACCACCGCCATTCATTTGTGAATCATCATTCCCGATCGACGCGACCCCCCCTCCTCCAGAGTATCCTCCTCCACCACCAGATGCCCAACTAGCAGCACCACCACCACCAAATCCACCGTCACCTCGAGGATAGGTACCCGTTCCAGCCCCCCCTGTACCCCCATTTATAAATGATAATGCGGCGGTTTGGGCGGTCCCATTGGAACGAGAGGGTGCCCCATCCCCACTAAATCCACCACCCCCCCCACCGCCCCATTTTTTGTCAAGATTTCCACCACCATTCCCACCCGTCGCACCAGGTCCTGTATCCCCATCGGCCGAGGTCTGAGCATCTTCGGCATCGGCGCGCTGCCCCTTTGCATCCGCATTAATTGTGGACACAAACTGACCCTTTCCCCTACCCGCCCCACCACCAGCGATTACGAGGATTGATGCGGTTGTATTATACGGTGAACGTACTACAAAAGTTCCTCCACCCCCCGCTGAACCGAGTGTGTTTCCACCGGCCGACGCGGAGCTGCCGACGACTGATTTCTGTCCAACTAATATATTAATAATTTCACCCTTGGTCAATGTGAAGTCTCCTCTCATACGAGCACCACCAACTGAACCAGAAGAACCAGCCCCATACACCTCAAACTGATACGTCCCCGTCTCCGGTACGGTCCATTTCTGGATTCCCCCGCTCACAGAGAAATAATTAGGATTACCAACCCAAGTTGTCGAACCAGTAGTACCATAACCAGTACTACTACTTTGTAAGTTAGTGAGGGTTGGGCCAGTTCGTCCCGTCTTCCCAGCATTCGTGAACGTGAACGGTGAGGTAAAGGAGTAGAGAGGTGCCAATCCCTCAATATTGAAGGTTCTTTCTACGAACGCACCGGAGACGTCAACCACTCTAAATGTTACGTTCGTACCAGGATTTTCTGCCCCGATAGTACCCGAGATCTCACCTGTACTCGGATTGAGACTGAGAGGTGATGGTAAAGCATTACCAGTGGCGACTACTTCGAATGTCCTACCGGAAGTACCCCCCACAGCATCTGTACCCGCGAGTATGTGACTCACGTACGCACTAGTATCGAAGGTTAAGGTCGCCCCAGCCGCCGGGGAAGTCCATGAGGTGCCTGGGAAATTGATGGTTTGGATACTTGTAGCAGTGAGACTACCAGTACCTGTGACTTTAACATTATAGGGTCGATTTGCGACTTGGGCTGTAGCAGAGGATAAGTCCCCTATTTTGAATGTGGCTGTTGTCGCGTTCACGAATGTTCTATCCACCACACCATAATTGGTTCCATCGGCACCCACGAGGTTTATAGCCAGTCCTGTATCAAAAGAAGCCCCTGAGACCGTGAATACCTCTGTCGCTGTATCCGCGAGGAGAACACTCGCAGGTGATACACCTGTGATTGTGGGTGGTAAAAACGCAATCGTGTCGGCACTGAAGCGGTATAACACACCCGATGCACTGAGAATCCTAACTTTATAGGGTTGATTCTCCACCTGGGCTGTAGCAGAGGTCAAGTCTCCCAGTTTGAAAGTCATTTCTGTTCCATCGGTGGTCGGTCCGGTCACATCGACCACGCCGTATAACGTTCCATCGGCACCTTCCAATTGTACAATCGACCCACTGACAAAACCCGTACCAGTGACCGTGAATACCTGGGTTGATGCCAAGGCGAGGGTGATAGCCGCTGGTGAAAAACTCACAATAGAAGGTGGTGGTGAGAGGGTACCCCACCCAAACTCCGTATACGCTTCCATGAACCCAATTGTTGAGTTGAACCGCATTGTACCCAGAGGTGCGTACGTCGGTCTCTGGGCGGTCGTGCCACCACCTAATGACACACCCCTTGTCCCAGTGGACTCGAGACGACCCGAAACGATGAGTTCTGCTTCGGATGAGATACTTACCGCAGCCCCCATACCGGGGTGTTGTGTACAATAGTAATAAAGTGTTGTGGGGGCACCCGCTGGGACTGTAAATTTCAAATGATTGGCAACACTCGTGTAGTCTGTACCCGTGGTATAATCACTCTCAGGTAATGAACCGAATGGTTGTCCATCTCCCCCGTTAGCTAGCCTAGCCAGTCTAAAAGGGTGTCCAACCCCTGGAGCTGTTAGGTCGAAAAGGTATGTCTGATGTTCGTGAAGTTCGAGTGAATGTCGATCCGCGCCGTCGATATGAAATCTATTACTACCACCAACTGAAGCTACCGTCACAACGAATGTTTTAGTAGTTCCTATTGTGACAGCATTACTCACCCTTGCAGATCCTACCACATCGAGATTTGCATTCGGTGTTCCCGTCCCACCAATTCCGACATTACCGGCTGAATAATATATATTATTGATATCGTTATCATCTTCTAACCATTTAGAATCGGTAAGTCCCGCAAGTTGGGAACCATCACCATGAAATCTAGTTGCTGTCACTTCCCCAGATATTTGTAAAACATTTGAATCATTACTATCGGTAACAAGACTGGTTAAACCTTGACCTATACCAACTCTACCATTAGCACGATCAATACAAAATGTATTATAGGTGTCATTGGTATCTACGTTCCCTGATAAAACCAAATTTCCGGGAATGATTTGAACGCTCGTGGGAGTTGACATTCTTATACTTTAATAACATAAAAAACATCTTTGCAAACGACGAATAGGTCGTTTGGAGAGAATGTATATTTAATATCCAAAGTTGACTACATCACCTGTTCCTGCCGGACGTTCTATAGATGTAAGTTTTCCATCTGATTCATGTGAAATATACTCTACGAAAATGGAATATTTTCCATGTTGCCCATCACCGGTAGATGGGATAGGCGTGGAAGGTTTGATCGTAATCTCATTACCAGTTGTCACAACTTCCGAACTCCATGGATTTGTACTCGCATTTCCAAAAATGGACATAGGCCCCATAGCTATATGTGTACCAGAAGAAGCGCCACCACCTCTCTTACCACCAGCTATATCCAGAATCATAGTACTGACCTCTTCAAATTCATCATCGAAAAGTTGTGCTATAATTTTTGCGTAAAATGAGTGATGTGTAAAAGTTAATGTTACCGTAGCATCTAATATGCTTGTACCCTTGTTAAGATCATTTTTATGACTATATGTTTTTTTAGATACACTTCCCGAATTTGTCACGAGACCTCCTTCTATGTATACATTACCGGTTGTGTATATGTTTCCACTCGCTTGTATGACATTTGAATGGGAATCATCTAATATTAAATTTCCAACCGATACATTACCGGTAGTGGTTAAAGTACCTTGAATATGAACATCTAAATCTTCATCCGTTTTTATATTAACTTCAGTTTCATTTGTAGCTGTAGTCGTGGTATAACATAAAGTATACTTACCCTCATCTTCGTCAAAAAATGCCGCGACGTTTGAAGAACCCTGGGGTCGAGACATGACATGACCCAGATCCATCGTTATATCAGATGCTATGTTTCCATGACCGAGTTCGATGAGTCCATCTTTGAACACTGTATTCTGAACTGAAATATTAGCTATTTGCCCCGCAGACGTTATATTTCCAGTGACGACGAGATCTCCGGAAACATTTAAATCACCGCCAGCACTTGGATTTGCACCCGAGAGACCAGATAAGGTCATAGGTATTTGAGTTCTAAATAATTGTTTGGTACTTTGGTTATACGCCACGAACGTATTAGTCGACGCATCCGTACCATCTTCGGCAAAATTGGCAGCTATTTCCAAAGGTGTCAGGTAAAAGCCACTCGCTTTCGTTGCGTCGATCTTATCATTACTCGCGTTAATGACGACAGAGTTGTCAGCCTGATCTTCTCTACAATTCTTACCGAAGCGAAGTTCCGTGGCACCACCGACGGTACTCAAGTTCTTCGGCATTTAATATTACTCCTGATTTTAATTTGCGTACATGAGTCCCGCACACCCATTATTCACTCTGAGTATGTTATAATTTACTGCGTATATAGGATCAATCAAAGGTCTGGATTCGCTATGTATTTTAACACTATCGAGTCGACTGAAGTTTAAGCTACCCGTAGGCTGTAGGGAACTTGTATTTAGACAGAAACAATGTACAAAACAATCTGGGGATGTCACGAAATTTGTATGATAATAGCTCTGTACGTCTACAAAATGTGGTTTCGCCCATTTATAAATACCTATATCTGTTCCGTTAATACTAATTTTAATTTTATTATCTATGGAAGTTAGAGTACTTTCCATATTTGTATTTGAACATGCGATATATTTTACTGGATGGTTGAAAATAAGTTCTTGGGTTAATTCGCTAGAAGCTATATTTTTCTGAACTTGTGTTATCAAAATATCGTGAGTACGAGAAGCCATTATTCCACGCTCTTCGTTATCCAAATAATAATAATTTGAATACGCTTCTACGTTATAGTTTCCCGCATTTGGACCCCAATAAATCCGTAATTCAACGTGATGATATTGTAAAGATACGAGAGGAATCGCGGATTGGGGTCCTTCGCAAAAGAAAAACCGCAAAGGGTAAAAATAAGACCGAGCAGATGCACCCGGGTGTACACCGTTAGAACTCTTACTCACATTCTGTGCGTTCATATCAATAGCAATTTTTTCGGTATAATTGTGATCTTGAACATCAATAATTTGACCTCCAATTAATAATTCTACCTTATTCACGACTTCACCCCAGTCTTGTAAATCTACAGCCTGGGTACCATCGTCTATGGTAAAATATGTGTATCCTAAGAGGTCGCCAGTTCGGTCGAACCGAATAGACGACATGGAATTACCATTCACAGATCCTTGTATCGTTTGTTTTTCGATAGACTGTGAAAAGTTAGAATGCCTTTTAAAGGTGGACGTAAAAAACGATATCTCAGGTTCACCCATGATGTGTTCATCTTGGGCGCCTAGAGCTATTAATTGTACGATTCCAGAAGACATACTTATTATTATAAAGTATTTTTAAATTAACGAGTATGCGACGCTCTGGAATCTAACATCCTAAATTTTTATTTTTACAAACAAATTTGAAAACTAAAACCGAAGCTGTCATAATAGCTGGATCTCCGTTTTCTCTATCCAAATTAAAAGTTAAACGACTTAACTTTCGAATAGGATTATGATAATATTGGCTTATGGGATATTCATTTTTGAATGAAATTACTTTAACTGCAGTCGCAGTTGAAGCTCCAGTGAGAGAAACGTGAGGTCCGACCACGGTTCCAAAAACTCCGTTTAAGTGGTTGTCGTCAGACGAGTCTAGATCAGCTTTCGCACGCTGTGAAAAGAAGGTTCGAAGTTCCTCAATACCTATATGAATAGCTGTCTGTGCTGATTCACCGGAAGTAAACACGGCCGAAACTAATTGAGCCTGGATGACATTATCCAAAGGTGTAGGTAAATGTACCACAAAATCGGGGCCAGTACTATCAACTACGACGGTATGAATTTCATGATTAATATCTGAAAGAATTGGCTGAGCTGCCATTTATATTAACTCAGATTAAAGTCTAGGCAAGTCCGATGCCATCGACGATCTTATAGTTGGCGTGATCACTGACCAACTTACCACCACCGCACACACCACCAGTGCTGGTAGAGTAAACGCTGTTGCCGAGGCACTCCTCAGTCGATGGGAGATTATGAATGGATTCCTCAGAAACGGGGGTGACCGTGACTGGGGTGGGCTGGAACATGCTGGTCTTGGGAGGGTAGAAAAAGGACAGGACCAATAAAAGGGCAAGAACGATGAGGATGGTTCGTATGGTTCGTCGGTTAACGCTGTTAAATTTCATTTATAGTCTACTGACATTTTTTTATAAAGTGCGTTAAAGAGAAAAGATTAGTTTCAATATAGAGAGTAATGGACGGTGAAATCACTCTCGATCGAGGAGGTTCTATCATGAAACTCGACGACAGTGAACAGGCTGTACTTGACGAAATTCAATTAGATTTTCCCAAGCCTCAAGTTATGCATCGGCCTGGAAACGCTTCGCAGATTCATAAAGCACCACCCCGTAAACATGTAGCTTTTCAGGAAGATATGGATACGTTCGCTAATCCTATGAAACAAAATGATCCACCCCCACCGAAAATGGATGAACCGATAGATTACGGGGAATACGATGGCGGAGAGCAACAAGAGTCGTACGATTATAGTGGTCCCATGGATGAGCAGGAAGAAAAGCCATCTCCCGGATATAAGACGGTCGATGAGGAAAAGGCCGATCTCGTGAATAAGCTCGGACGTTTGGAAAAGCGTGGTTTTACCATTAATAAGCGATTAAACGTTTATTCCCCCGTAGATGAACTCAGAACCGAGGTTAAGCGTATTACGTACAGCATAGATGTAGATAAATCTATCAAATTTTCTAGACGAATGCTCATCGCATGTGTGACTGGTCTCGAGTTTATGAATAAACGCTACAACCCATTCGAGCTTCAACTCGATGGTTGGAGTGAGAATATCATGGAAAATCAAGATGATTACGATGAGGTTTTCGAGGAACTATACGTGAAATACCGAACGAAGATGCACGTCGCCCCAGAGGTTAAACTCATAATGATGCTCGGAGGTTCGGCGATGATGTTCCATCTTACCAATTCTATGTTCAAATCGGTCATGCCCAACGTGAACGATGTCATGAAGCAGAACCCCGGATTGGTTGATAATATGATGAGTGCTGTGCAAAACACTATGACGAACCAGCCGCCCGCATCTTCACCATCAGGGGGTCGTCATGAAATGAAGGGTCCCGGACTTGACATTTCGAGCCTAATGGGAAATATCATGATGCCACCCGCGCAAGCCATGAACACCACGAATTTGATACCCCGACCTCCGGTAGATTTGGAAGAGGATGACGATATATCTGATATTGTTTCCGCGAAAGATCCAGAAGAGACTGAAGATGGGGATGTCAAGGAGGTAAAGGTCGGTCCAGCAAAGACCACGAAGGGTAGGCCTCGTAAGAAGAAGGTTGAAATAAATTTATAAATATACTATAAATGATAGGCTATTGTCCGATCGACTTTGATGAGCCGTTCGGACCTCCACAGCCTCCACCTATTAAACAGGAGGTAGTCGTGAAGCAAAAAGCTCAGCCCGTCGTCGATGAAACAACAGAGTGCAACTATGTCGTCATGTTTTTCATCGTCGGGGTTATCGCGTTAGCCGCGATGGATTCTATTAAGAAGTAAACTTGTTTTACCCATTTTAGTCGTATGCCTAAAATGTGCGAAACAATCACGAATTTTCCAAATCCGAAACGCGTTCCAGTAGGGCATGGTACGCTCGTTCCATGACTAATATTCGTTCTTGTAAATTTAACGTTTTTAATTTTTCGCGATCTACGTCAGTTTGGAGGGTTGCCACCTTCTCCTTTTCTATGGCGACGTCTGATTGGAGGGTTGCCACCTTCTCCTTTTCTACGGCGACGTCTGATTGGAGGGTTGCCACCTTCTCCTTTTCTATTGTGAGATCTGATTGGAGGGTTGTGAGATCTGATTGGAGGGTTGCCACCTTCTCCTTTTCTATGGTGAGATCTGATTGGAGGGTTGCCACCTTAACAATTTCTGGTTGATGACGGTTATGTAAATCTTTTATACCTTGGAGACATACACCTATAAAAGTGTTATAATTTAATGAATAAATATCTTCGGCTGATGGCCCAGGATCTTTCACGGTAAATTCTAGGTAAGGTATTTTCTTTATATCTTGAGCTATTAAACCTATTTCCCAATTCCAATCTTTATCTTCGGTACCTACGTCTCCAGTATAATCTTCGGTATATTTTATTTGAGTTTTCTTATATTTATAAGGATTTAATTGATTTATCAACTCTAAACAATTAGGTATTTCTTCTTCAAAATGTTTAAGACGATCATCACTGGGATACTGGAGAGAACCCGCTGCATAAAGATGACCCACTTTTAAACCTGCATGACTCCCGTACATGTTTGCCTGACCAGATTGACCACTGAGAAGATGAAGCCAGCCATGATTATCAGGTGAAAAAGTATATTCGTTGCCATCATCTGGAGTCATTCTATCTTGATTGAACCTACCAGATAATTTATAACCAGCGGCATTAGAAGCTGTCAATCGTAAACCTGCGTGTACATTTGATTCACTATGACACGTACGTATGTTTACCAAACGCATGGCCGGGTTTGGGTTTGCTGCTAGGTTGTTTTGTTCAACTAGGTACGGCCAATTTTCTGTGGAAACCAAAGTCATAACAGGAGCTTCTCTATACTTGGAGAACCCCGACCAGTCTCCGGGTGCTGTTAAGTGAAATTCTATTTTTGGAGCTTTTAACCTAATCCTATCTCCAGATGTTTCTTTTGTCACTCTATTCGGGTCGGCAGATGTTTGAAGACCCGTAACGTTTCCGTACGGATGGCTCTGCATCGAAGGCTGTCCAGTTAAACTCGAGCTCATAGGACCGGTTGACCATTTAGAGATTATTAATTCTGATTGATGTCCGGTAGTAGCATTACTTTCAAACCCCAAATAACGCGTTTCAATAGTTGTCGCACTTTCAAAATCATCTCCCGTGACCCCACCGAAAGCTAATCTTTGGGTTTTTGTACCATTAGAAGCACCTCCTATAGCCAATTCATTACATTTAACAAATCCTTCAAATAAAGAATTACCATTGAAAAGAGATGTGAGTGTATGTTTATAAACGAGAATGAGACCTCTTGCGGTTACATAAGAGCCATGAGGATAGCCGCCAGTGTTATTGTATCCAGGTACAGATACGAAATTCAGTTCACCACTTTTACACACATTTCTATAATTTTGATAATGATGTGCGCCGGCTATAATGCTTGGTAAATGACCCGTACCACCTATTTCGTTAATATCTCCACCACTTATAATGAAAGGTTCGGTTTGAAACCAATCTTTTCCCGTGTAATCGAACGTTGTTGTTATGAATGCAGAATGTACTCCTCCTAAAAAAATGCGACTACCATCCGAGGCCATAGCCACCTGACCCACCATACATCCATTTTCAGATGCGAGAGTTCCTGCTGGATAACTATTTACCCATGTATTCGTAATACTGTCATAATCGAAAACGTCGACTCGTCCGTGACGAGATTGATCGTCGGGGGGAGTTGAAAATTTATAAAAAGGTGAACCCACGGCTATTCGAGTACCTTCCGGGTTTATTTGTACTGTAGTTCCGAATCCACCGAATGATGAGGACGCGTTATTATCAAAAGTATCCACCTTAACAATACCTGCATCGTAACCAGGAATAAGGTTCCCCATTTGTGTAACCGCGTTAGGTGTACTCCAACTTGTATCTGGAGTACATTTCATAATTCTAACCTGCCCTATCTGGGGTGTTCTGAACCCAAACCCACCGATCGGATCTCCGCCGCTGTATCGATCCGCGATGAACGTCGCGCTCGTTGTGCTACTATTGATGATTGAGTTAGTTGAATATCTCACCGCTCTATGAGGATGATAACTATTCACCGCCCCAGCGTCGCCTATTGCCCAACACATAGTGTAATAGTTTGCCGTTCCACTATGCATATTGGAGTTGAGGTTGCTTATATGTGTACCAGGGGCGCCCACGACCATATGATCCCCAAAATCGCTCATTTTTACATGATACCCATAACCATTATAATCAGAATTTAAAGTTATGTTTCCACTCGTACTGAGAGGTAAACTATTTGTTAGACTCGAACCATTATCGGTATACGCGAGTGTAAATGAAGTTGCCGTTCCGAGTCTTTCGTACACGTATACTTTATTTTCTTCGGGAGCACCCACTGCAAATCTATCACCTTTATCACCACATAAAGAAACACAGTGCCCAAAAGAAGTTATTCCCGAAGCAGCGGATATAGTTTGGGGTGTTCCCCAACTCGTTCCGTTATAATCATAAACGTATACTTTGTTTATTCCCGGGGCTCCTACAACTATTCTATCTCCGTCCCAATTCATAGACACACTTTCACCGAAAAGTCCACCACCGCCGACGGCCTGATATATTTTATCATCATCAGGCAACCTCGATCTAGCGTCAGCGGCTTGCGTGCCGACTTGCCCAGTCGTAGTATCAGGGCTTTCTATGTATCCACCCGGAATCGTTCCCCATGTATCATTAGCCGCGTTATAATCGAAAATTTCGACATATCCCCTGTTTTGTCCACGCCAACCAGCGCTTGTATTTGGGCCCCATCCGGGTGCACCGCCAATAACGCGACGCCCATCGAAACTCGTATCTAAACCTCTACCAAATTCCGAAGTAACCGTCCTTCCTACCAATGTTGAATACCCACCAAGTTTTTCACCTGCCCAATACGTGTTTGTTGGTGTCGGCGACGTTTGGACCCAGTGAGCAGCCATTATAATAGAATAATAATTTTATTATCTTTGTTTTACGGGACGCTCTGCTACAACTTCTACGTTTTTTATAAAAATATTACGAGCGTGAACTCTGTTCACATCTATATCGTCAGCAACCGTTAAGTTTCTCGATACGTATACGTTTCCAGTTACGGCCAATTTATCCGCTCCTGTATCATCTATAGAAACGTTCGATCCAACACTGAGCGTTTTAGAAACGTCTGACGTACCTATCCCTACGTTCCCAGTAAAATGAACGGTGTTAGTACCGGTCCATTGACTCCCAGAGGTAAGATTGGAAAGTCCACCACCATCACCTATAAAAAATCCAGCATTTACTGTACCCGTCGAAGGTAAATCTAATAAATATTGCGGATCCGCGACTCCTATTCCCACATTACCCAAAGAATAATGAATTTTTCCATTTACATTATTGGCTGTCCATACTGCGGTACCGGAAGAACCACCTATATCCGTACCCCACACGACATCCGTACCATCACTCTTTAAAACCTGTCCAGTTGTTCCTAAGGCAAGTTTATTGAGTACATTATCTGCACTCGCGTATATGATATCACCCCGCGTGAACCCCGTCGTAATTGTGGAAGAATTAGAAATAATCGTCGCCGTTTCCAAATCGGATATACGAATGACATTATCATCTAAATCAGTTTTAAGTGCCACATCAGTTAATTCTAAACCACTTCCTATAAATTTAGATGCCGTCACGTTGCCTGTAACTAATACATTTCCACTTGTAATCAATGAAGTAGTTTGGTTAACTAGTTCTACTGTTATATTTGTTTGCGGATTGCTAGCTGTCACTTGCTGTAAGTTACCAACCGTTCCCGTGGCTCCCGGTACAACTTGCCAATCAACGTTTCCATCTGGTTGAACGGTGAGCACATGTCCGACAGTTCCTATAGATACGTTCGCGGCTTCTATATTCGAATCTGCGTAGATCATATCACCATGTGCCGCGAGGATGGAACTCAAATCGGCTCCACCACCTCCAGAGGAGTATTTCTGTGTAGATCGTCCGGTAGAACAACCACCCATTCTTATATTTGTATGAGACATTTTCCGGAGGGAAAATTCTCCACCTTTTCTTCTTTCTGATTCGGAATTTTAAACCCACCTTGCCTGTATACTTTGAGTCTTTTATTGTACATGGCAAAAAATACCGACCATTGATCTAAAATATCGTATATGCGTGGATTGTTCTTCTTACCGTTCGTTTCTCGCATGATACGACCTATACTCTGAACTATATCAGATTTGGGTGTTGCGAGAATGACCGTATCAAGACTGGGTATATCGAGTCCTTCATGCGCTTGACTAAACGTCGCGAATATGATTTGCTTTTTACTGGATTCAGCTAAATCTGCCTCTTTCATCCCACCCATGTATAAACCCGAACGATCCTTAAATCTTTGGTGTAAATATTCACAATGAAATCGACGATCGCTTAAAACTAATACTTGTCGAGTACTCCGCGTCGCATCCCGAATCGTGGACATGATGAGTGCGTTTCTATCGGGCATTTCTGTAAGTTCCGTTATCATAGTCGCCAAAGAAAGTTTGCCATACCTGGTACATGGTGGTGGATCTCTGAATCGTTGACACGTAAATTCTAAAGGAAACACGTCGACTTGGTGTTGGTTCTCCCGTTCGACAGAAAAGAACGTGGGACCCATGAACCAGTGTAAAACTTTTGTGAGTCCGTCCTTTCTGTTTGGTGTAGCTGAAAGTCCGTATACGTGTTTTGGGCACAATTTAAATAGTGATTGTGAGAAAACTTTGGCGCATATATGGTGTGCTTCGTCGACGATGAGAGTTCCTATACTATCAAAATCTTCGAATGAATATTCTTTTAGAGAAAGAGATTGAAGCATGGCGATGACAAAATCACAGTGTACTTCTTTCTTATTTTGCTGAACTATACCTATAGTCGCCCCCGGACAAAATTGTTGTATACGTTCTTTCCACTGATTCGCTAAAAATTCCTTATGCACGACAATCATGGTTCGTAATCCCAGTTTACACGCTATGGCCAGGGATACGGTCGTCTTCCCGAAGCCGCAAGGCAATGAAAGAATTCCATGACCAGCTTCGATAGCTTTTCTGAGTGCTTCATTTTGGTGTGTTTCGTCTCGCAATTTTCCTTTAAACGTGACATTTATCTTAGATGGTTCTGGCCTTGTATCTTTAGTCTCTTTTCCAAACTTTTCTTCTGCATAAAATCGCGGTACGCATAATCCAGATTTTGCTTTCCTAAACACTTTAAAAGGTGGAGGTGCTACACCAAAATCTGCATTAACGATTGGGCGAACCGTGAGTTCTTTTTTAATTTCAGTGAGATCCGGAACTATATACCCAGTTCTCGTGAGACTCATTCATTTATTTCATTTTTAAACTTTATATACGACAACTTCCAAGTATATCCACTATAGTCTTCATATGTCCACTTACCCATAAACGAAACATCAATTTCAGCGTCGTCCCCCTTTTTTAAACTTTGGACGGGAACACCTTCAAATCGGCACATGACTCGATTATATCTAAATGGAACTTTAATCGTGAGTACATGACCTTCGAGTGGATCTTCTACATGTTTTGTTACGAGGTTATGTTTATTATGAGAAAACAACACACGTTTCATGTCATGGTCGTTTAGAAGAACACGTATATATTTTTTGTTATTATGTTCATACATGGGAGTGAATATTGATACTTGGAATTTCATTTATAATATATTAATTTTAAAACTTTATTTAGGTTTCCACTTAAGAAAACTTGGTACTAAAAGTAAAGCTCCGAGTAAAATTATAATGTCGATCATAAAAACTTTCTTTTTAATTTCTGGACACCAGTTCTTAAAATCTTTTATTTGTTTAGATTCTTGAGGTTTGGCCCAATGATAAAACATGGCGAGATACGTGGGTCCCATGTTCCTCCTACAATCATAGTGATGATCATAATACGCTAACATGATGTAAGGGAAATACAAAAGTGCTAGTAATATCCATTTGTTATTTTTTGGAAGATACCAATACCCACCCGCCAATGCGAATGTAAACCATATACATTTCCAGTTTACGACGGGTTTCGCGTTATAACATTCTTCTTTCTTCTCAGTATCCATATAAAACACCTCGAGAAAAAAAATATAAGTTAGAGAGATAAAATTATTCGTATGTATTAAGATGGCACTATGCTTGGGAATAAATGTGCCGAGTACAACTTCCAGGAAAGTGAAAACGTGGAAGTTTGCGAGTAAGTTTTTATGGAAAAATGCGACTGTACAAAATAAATCAGAGCTTGGTAGATGGGTGAAGCAAGAACTTCTCGATCTTGGACCGACATTTGTAAAATTAGGACAAATCGCTTCGACGAGAGCGGACCTGTATCCACCAGAGTTTACAAAAGAACTGGAATCCCTGCAAGATGATGTTCCTCCCGTGGAAATTGACATAGATGTAAAATATGATATTTTTAAAGAATTTGACCCTGTACCATTTAAATCCGCGAGTATAGGCCAGGTCCATATGGCCGTACTCCAAAACGGTCAAAAAGTTGTTGTAAAA
>Ga0209309_10001867_pt1 | contig 20099 bp, 20 predicted proteins | sample COGITO_mtgs_1204_2_FD_184807 | JGI IMG/M metagenome (GOLD analysis project Ga0209309, IMG submission 184807) | Pelagic marine microbial communities from North Sea - COGITO_mtgs_120412 (SPAdes) (version 2) | ecosystem: Environmental > Aquatic > Marine > Epipelagic ... | reverse complement strand
CTGGAAGCGATTTCGAAAAAAATATTGAAATTACATGAAGATTTGCAGTATGATTACGGATTGCTATTGGAAGCTCTATAAATGGGAACAACTGAAACCGAAGAAGGCCAAAACATTTTAAACCAATTCTTATGAAACAACATATGGTCGTTTTAACTGGCGCTGGCATGAGTGCCGATAGTGGCATCAAAACCTTTCGCGACGCCGACGGGCTCTGGGAAGGTCACGATGTGATGGAAGTCGCAACCCCTCAAGGCTTTACCAATAACCCAGAACTGGTCTTGGATTTTTACAATCAAAGACGCAAACAATTATTAGAAGTTTTACCCAATCCTGCGCATTTTGAATTGGCAAAGCTCGAAAAGGACTATAAGGTAAGCATCATCACCCAAAATGTGGATGACCTGCATGAACGCGCGGGAAGTACTGATGTTACGCATTTACATGGCGAATTGCTAAAAGCGAGAAGTTCGCGTAACGAAAACGACATCAAAGCATGGACCAAGGACATAATTATTGGCGATCTCTGCGCCAAAGGCCATCAAATGCGACCGCACGTAGTTTGGTTTGGAGAGGTGGTACCTATGATAGACGTAGCGATTGATATTTGCATGGACGCCGATATATTGCTCATTATCGGGACGTCTATGCAAGTGTACCCCGCAGCAAGTTTGATGCATTATGTGCCTAAAGATACACCCACCTATTTTATTGATCCCCAACCTGCGGTAAAGAGCGAGGCAAATCTTACAGTAATTGCTGAAACAGCTACGGAAGGCATGAAACAGTTTTTGAAGTTGATAACAAACTAATGGGGAGGTCACATCTTAAAATTTGAATTCCAACCCTCAAAACATAGGCATTCCTCTAAAAATCAAGACTAATTCGAAAAGCACATTTAATATGCCTTTAGCTTTTAAAACCTGGTGCTCCCAAATAATAAAATCCTGTCTGAATTCACAGACAGGATTTTACCCCTAACTAAACTAAATTTTAAACCTTAATGTGTCCGCTTAACTACAACATTAAGATTACCTACTTATGATTATGAAACTTCTTCAAGTTTCTATCTGGTTTATATACGACCGACTTCTAGATTTGGATCACGAGAGCCGAAAAAAAATTATATTTTTTTTGCCTCTTCCCAATAAATGTCCATTTCTTCTAGGCTCATCGCCGATAAATCTTTTTTTATTTCTTTCGATTTTTGCTCCAAATACATAAAACGCTTCATAAATTTTTTATTGGTACGCTCTAAAGCACTTTCGGGATCAATATTTAAAAAGCGTGCATAATTGATCATGGAGAATAAAACATCGCCAAATTCACTTTCCATTTTTTCCTGATTGCCAGCGTCAATTTCAACCTGAAGTTCGCCCAACTCCTCTTGCACTTTTTCAAAAACTTGCTTTGGCTCTTCCCAATCAAAACCTACACCTGCCACTTTATCTTGAATTCTACTGGCCTTTACCAAGGCTGGTAAACTTTTGGGCACCCCTTCCAACACGCTAGTGTTGCCTTCCTTGAGCTTAAGCTGTTCCCAATTGCGTTTTACATCGGCTTCATCTTCCACCTTGACATCGCCATAAATATGGGGATGGCGCGCTATCAACTTATCGCAAATGCCATGGCACACATCGGCAATATCAAAAGCATTGGTTTCACTGCCAATTTTAGAATAGAAGACGATATGCAAAAGCACATCTCCCAGCTCTTTTTTAACCTCATCAAGATCATTGTCTAAAATAGCATCACCAAGCTCGTAAACTTCTTCAATGGTTAAATGGCGCAGACTTTCTAAAGTTTGCTTTTTGTCCCAAGGGCATTGCTCGCGCAGCTCATCCATAATGTTAAGCAAGCGTTCAAAGGCTTTAAGTTGTTCGGTTTTATTAGTCATGAGTGCAATTAATAATAGATACTAAAAGGTGATGTTGACAAAAAAACGTACGGGTTTACTCTTCTTCGCTGCTAGCTTCTTTTTCTTCGGAAGAGGCTTCCAATGCATCCAACATCTCGTGTTGTTGCAACAAATTGTACCATTGTACGATTTTTTTAATATCGCTGGCATAGACACGATCTTCATCGTAATCTGGCAATACTTCAAAGAAATATTCTTCTAACTTAATTTTTGAATCTTTATGGCTAATTGAAGTGGGCTTGCCTTCTTCCTTGTCCATGATATTTTTAAGCACTTGACGCAATGGTACTTCTTCCGTCAAGGTATAAATGGCGATTTCGCTCAATACACTTATGTTATTGTGCATGTTTACGGTCACCTTTTTTTGGTCGATTAAAGATTCAGCAACAAAACCATTTCTTGTTTGTGCTATAATTTTGAATAATCCTGGTTTTCCTGAAACGGAAAGTATTTTGTCTAAACTCATAATAAATAGTGATATGTAAAAGTAGGTTTCAATAAAACCACCCCTAAAATAGATGGCACCCTTGAGCACTTTTACTGTTTAAATTATTGGAATTTTTTAATTGTTTTGTATGCTTAAAACTGTTTGAAGCAACTCTAAAGCAGCCTTATCTTCTCTTGCTCACTGCAGGAAAGCGCATGCGATAATCAACACTGATCTTTCCTTTGGAAATATTGGCAAGTTTCCCTTTGATTAGGCGTTTCTTTAAAGAGGATAACTTATCGGTAAAAAGAATGCCTTCAATATGGTCATATTCATGTTGAACCACGCGGGCGATCAAACCATCAAATTCTTCTACATGCTCCTTAAAAGCCTCATCTTGATATTTAATCTTGATTTTGGGTTGACGAAACACGTCTTCACGAATGTCTGGAATACTCAAACAGCCTTCATTAAATGCCCACTCATCTCCAGTTTCCTCTAGAATTTCAGCATTGATGAACGTGCGTTGAAAGGTCTCCAATTGGGCGCGTTCTTCTTTGGAAAATTCCTCGTCATCTGCAAAGGGAGAGGTGTCGACCATGAACATGCGAATGGGCAAACCTATTTGTGGTGCTGCCAAACCAACGCCAAATGCGCCATACATGGTTTCTTTCATGTTGTCAATGAGATCCGCAAGGTTGGGATAATCTTTTGATATGGGTTCGGCTTTTTTTCTTAACACGGGATCACCGTAAGCCACAATTGGTAATGTCATTTTTACTTATTTTTTCGCTTGCAAAAATACGATTCTTATCCTAAACAATTAATTTTTGCTATTGATTATACAAATAACTCTGTAAGATAATCGTCGCACTAATCTCATCAACCAAGGCCTTGTTTTTACGTTGGTTTTTATTGAGCCCGCTATCGATCATGGTTTGAAAAGCCATTTTGGAAGTAAAGCGCTCGTCTACCCGCTTGACAGGAATCTTGGAAAAGGTTTTCTCCAATTTCTCCAAAAATTTGGAAATGGAGACTTCACTTTCCGAAGCTTCATTGTTCATTTGCTTGGGTTCACCCACCAAAAATAATTCTACAGACTCTTCCGAAGTATATTTCGTCAAGAATTTGAAAATATCCTTCGTTGCCACGGTGGTCAAGCCCGAAGCGATGATTTGAAGTTCATCGGTTACCGCGATGCCTATGCGCTTTGTTCCATAATCTATTGCTAATACTCGTGCCATGTTGGCAAAGTTAAGACATTAGCGGAAAAGGATTGCATTTTGAGGGTTTTATTGAGCAAGCGCAGCAGAATGAGCGTATTTGATTTTATAATACGGAGCGTCCAATTTAAAAGTCACCTTCTGTTTACTGAAAGCTGAAAACTGCACACTCTAGAATATTTTTTACCAAGATTTACATAAACCAATTATAACTATATCTTTGTAGGCACATCAAAAACATGTCATGAAACAACTACAACAAAATATAGAAGACGCTTGGGAAGACCGCTCATTATTAACCAATGACGTCACCATAAATAGCATTAGAAGCGTTATAGACCTGTTGGACGAAGGTACTTTGCGTGTCGCAGAACCTACAGAGACGGGATGGAAAGTCAATGAATGGGTCAAAAAAGCAGTGGTACTCTACTTCCCCATTCAAAAAATGGAAACCTTGGAAGCGGGTATTTTTGAATACCATGATAAAATTCCATTAAAACGTGACTACGCCAATCGCGGAATTAGAGTGGTACCCAATGCGGTAGCTCGCCATGGCGCTTACATTGCTTCGGGCACGATCTTAATGCCAAGTTATGTGAATATTGGTGCTTATGTTGATGAAGGCACTATGGTAGACACTTGGGCAACGGTTGGTAGTTGCGCCCAAATTGGCAAAAATGTACATTTATCTGGAGGTGTCGGGATTGGAGGCGTACTGGAGCCCTTACAAGCTTCACCAGTAATTATAGAAGATGGTGCGTTTATTGGCTCTCGCTGTATCGTAGTCGAAGGTGTTCATGTTAAAAAAGAAGCAGTGTTGGGCGCTAATGTGGTTTTAACCATGAGCACCAAAATTATCGACGTCACTGGCGATGCCCCCAAAGAAATGAAAGGGGTGGTACCCGAACGCTCGGTAGTGATTCCTGGAAGTTACACCAAGAAATTCGCTGCTGGAGAATTTCAAGTGCCCTGTGCATTAATTATTGGTAAACGTAAAGAAAGCACCAACAAAAAAACCTCCTTAAACGATGCCCTAAGGGAATATAATGTGGCAGTATAAGTAGGTATGCTTTAAAATTTTAAAAAGACAATTGCCAAGTTTCAATAATAATGCTCGAATTGGTGCTTGTGATTTTTAATTTGAAGTATAAATATCAACTTACGAAACGTTTAATGAAAACATGAAAGACAGCATTAAAAACGTACTATGGTCTGGAGGGTGGGACTCTACATTTAGGGTGATACAATTGTATCGCCTTGGCGCCACCATTCAGCCCGTTTATGTTTATGATCCAAGTAGAATTTCCAAAAAACGCGAATTGGAAAGTTTAAAACGATTGGATGCTGCCATTCCTATAAAATTCAAAGAAGCTGAAGGCACTATTTTACCGCTTAAAAAAATAAACAGAGCAGAGATCCCATCAAATATTTTTTTAAAATTTATTTGCAAAGTTCTTAAAAAGCGCATAAATCTTGGGAAGCAGTATTTCTGGCTGGCTACTGTTGCAAAGCAATTCAAAGATCTTGAATTATCAATGCATTACGAAGATATGGATCGCTTTTTTTACAGGGAGCAACTCCTTAAAATCGAAGATGAAAAATTGGGGGTGAACTGGCGCATCAACCCGAAGAAAGTCGAATTTTTTAAGCGCCATCTTTTTTACAATATGACATTCCCCTTAATAACCCTAACCAAACCAGAGATGAAATCCATTGCTCAAGAAAACAACTTCCTTGACCTTATGGAATCTACTTGGTTTTGTAATAAATCCAACCAAAAGCCTTGTGCCGAATGCACCCCTTGCAAACAATACATTAGAGATGGCTTTGGCTACAGGGTGAAAAACTGATTATATATTTACTGAAACAATTAATAAAATGCCAACCAAACCACGTCAATTCTTTTTGCGACATGTGCGAAAAATGAGGTTTTTACCTTCAAAATTATACGTGCGCTATCATTATGAATATTTTTCTGGCAAAAAATTAAATCTGGACAACCCTAAAGAGTTCAACGCAAAAATTGAATGGTACAAGGTGTTTTATCGACCAAAAATCTTAAACCAATTGGTAGATAAATATGCTGTAAGAAGTTATGTTGAAGAAAAAATTGGCGCCCAATACCTCAACCAGATGTTGGGAGTTTATGATCATGCAGATGATATTCCATTTGAGGCATTGCCTAATTCATTCGTAGTCAAGGCAACGCATACCAGCAGTTACAACTTGATCGTATCTAATAAAAAGCAATTAGACTGGGCTATAGCAAAAAAAACCTTCAAGAAATGGTTGGGTAAAAATCAATATTACAGAATGGGCCAAGAATGGGCTTATAAAGATGTGCAGCCGAGATTAATTGTTGAAAAATTTTTAAAGGAAGAAGGCAAAAATTCTTTGGTAGATTATAAATTGTACTGCTTTGATGGTAAGGCAAAATTTATTGATGTGCATATAGATAGAGACGAAGATCACAAACAAGGCTGTTTTGACTTGGATTTTAATTTATTGCCCTTCGGAAAAAGTTCAACGTACAAGAGCATTTCAGCAGGAATCGAGAAACCCGAAAATCTAAAGGAGATGATACGCTGTGCAGAAACCTTAGCGGGACATTTACCATTTGTTAGGGTAGATTTATATTCAATCAATGGTAAAACCATATTTGGCGAAATGACTTTTTATCCTTCTGATGCACGAAAAGCGTTTTATCCCGAAAAATACAATACAATCATTGGCGATTATTTTAAACTTCCAAAACTGGAAGCAGGCAAAAAACCAATCACAACGATTGATTAGAACCAAGCATTTTGTGACTAAAGCACTTTAACCATGACAAAAATCGGAACCAAACAACAGACTATAGACGCAGTCATTCTTTGGGTAGATGGCGATGACGAAAAGCATAGGGCAAAAATGCTACCTTATCTTGAAAATAAGGCTATTGTTAACTCTAAAAAGTTTAGAACGCGCTACGACCATGTTAATGAGATCAAATATACCATCGACTCTATTTTAAAGTATGCGCCATTTATTAGATCTGTTTTCATCATTACAGACGAGCAAATTCCTGATTTTTTAAACACCAAAACGAACAACGACACCTATAAAAAGGTTTCCATTGTAGATCACAGTGTCATATTTAAAGGATATGAAGCATACGCTCCTACGTTTAATTGCAGGCCCATTGAAACCTGCATGTTTAGAATCCCAGATTTGGCGGAGCACTTTATCTATTTCAATGACGACTTCTTCTTAATCAACGATACAAAACCTGAAGATTTTTTTAGGGAAGGTTACCCAATATTGAGAGGTAAATGGCGGAAGTTTGACGAAGATAAATTCTACAAAAAATTTAAAAAACCAAGAGCTGGACATAAATCCATTCAACAAAATGCAGCACGCCTTCTTGGTTTTAAAACTTATTACAATTTTAAGCACACCCCACATCCGCTTAGAAAATCGACCTTTGAAACTTATTTCAAGAAGCACCCTCATGTAGTTATAGATAATATAAAATTTCGCTTTAGGGACAAAAGTCAATTTACGCCTCAAGGGCTGGCCAATCATATAGAAATAAAAAACAACACTTGCTTTTTTAAAAATAATTTGCAGCTTCTGTATTTTAGATCTTACAAAAAACCCTTATTTTGGTATAAATTCAATTTCAATACCAAATCCAAAGGAAAACTCTTTCTGGGACTTCAAAGTCTGGATCGCGCGCCAGCAGCTATTTTAGAGTATATTTTGGACTGGCTAGAAAAACGAATGCGCTAAAATTTTTAAATAGCATCATTTTACAACTTTAAAGCACCAATAAAGCACAAGCCCAATGCAATATAAATTTTTAATCTACATCTCCTATAGTTATGCGCTCCCTATTGGAATTCCTTTGGAGCAAGAAATTTTGAGCAGAGGTTATCCTGTGCAATGGTTTAGTGATTTGGATGATGGAAAAACCGCATTGCAAGGCAAAACAAATGTCTTAGATTCCATAAAAGAGTTATTGATTTATAAACCAGACATTGTGTTGACCGCGACCAATGATGTGGCAGATTTCATTTCCGGACTCAAAGTTCAGGTTTTTCATGGATTTAACGCTGAAAAACGTCCGGAAGGGAAAGATAGTTTTTCGCACTTTAGAATTCGAGGCTTTTTTGATTTGTACTGTACGCAAGGGCCCAGCACCACCACCCCATTTAAAAAGTTGGCTCAACACAAACGATTTTTTCAGGTTATGGAAACAGGCTGGAGCAAAGTAGACCCCTTATTTCCTTTAGAGCTTAAGCCCAAACCAGCGGTGCCCACCATCATGATTGCTTCTACCTTTACCCAACTGTTGAGTTTGGCCCATGATGATAGCGTTTTTGAGGAAATAAGACGCCTAACCCATACGGGATCTTTTCAATTTATAATGGTGCTGCACCCCAAACTGCCTCAACATATCGTTGTCAAGTGGCAGACGCTCGAAAATGAACACTTTCATTTTTATGATACTACAGATTTGATTCCATTATTCAAAAAAGCAGACGTTTTATTTGCCGATACCACCTCCGTTATTCAGGAATTTTTACTTCAGAAAAAACCCGTAGTTTCGTTTAAACATACCATAAATCATGACTATTTAATACATGTCAATAATGCCGAAGCTATCGAAACTGCTTTTGAAGAAGCCCTGCAACCTTCCGAAGCATTGCTTTTAAAGATTGAGGCATTGATTGCAGCATTGCATCCTTACTACGACGGAAAATCAAGTGCCCGTGTAGTTGATGCCAGCATTGCCTGTTTACATGCCGATAAAAGCAACTGGAAAGCAAAACCACTTAATCTTATTCGAAAATATAAAATTCGAAAACGCTTAAATCATTTTACCTTAAAAAGCTACAATAAAGCTTACACCATTTAAAAATAAACCGTTAATTTTTTTGAATCCCAAAAGGCGTATACGTCAATTTTTTAGTTTTCGTCTCCCTTCTAATTGCTTTATTTTTGGCTAACGCTGCCTCATTTTTGTAAGGTCTATCGTGATACAAATGCACACAAATGGCGCTATAGCGAATCTGTAAAAATTTTGTACCCATGTGCATCATGCGCTCACCTACTTCTCGATCTTCTGCGCCATATTGCATGCGCTCGTCAAAACCGTTAACCGCCGAGATATCCGTTTTCCAGCACGACACGTTCATGCCATCAAAAGTTGCTTTTGTTGGCGTTAGGCGGTTTAATAGGTTTGCTTTTGTGGAAGATTTGGTCAATTTAATCAGCTTAAAACTTTTGGCTTGCCCATGTTCTAAGAGCCATTTTTTATCAAAACAGTCTTGATTCCTAATAACTTCTTTGGAAATGCTTTCCGAAATGTCTTGGTTCAGTTTTAAGTAACCCCCAGACAAGGCACACTTGGTTCGTCTCAAATTTAAGTGTGTGGCAATAAAATCTTCACGTGCAATGCAATCGCCATCAGTGAAAATAAGATAATCGGCAGTGGCAGTTGTAATGGCTTTATTAAGGATCTTTGTTTTTTGAAATCCGTCGTCTTCCTGCCAAACATGGCTGATTTTTAAATCTTGTGCTTCGGAAAAATCGCCAATTACTTTTGTCGTACGCTCATCAGAGCCATCATCTGCCACAATGATTTCAAAATGCTGTTCCGTTTGCAGCGCATAACTATACAATACCAAGGCCAAGCATTCTGGCTTGTTGTAGGTACTAATAATAACGGAAGCTTTTAAGTTCATGGACATCAGCACAAAAATACTATTTTTACAGTCTAAAACGGATTTCAACATTCTAATTTGACAGCAAAACACAGCAACATATCAGCCTTAATGATTAGCTATAACGAAATGGACCATATTCAAGAGGCGATTTCGAATTTGGAATTTGCCGATGAAATCATCGTTATCGATTCCTTTAGTACCGATGGTACTTTTGAGGCCTTATCAAAAATGTCGCAGGTTAAAGTAGTGCAACGACCTTTCAAGAATTTTGCCGACCAGCGCAATTTTGCCATTGACCAAGCTACCTGCGAATGGATTTTCTTTATGGATGCCGATGAGCGCATAAGCCTAGCATCGCAGCAAGAACTTGTTGAAACCGTGAAAAATACCACTATTGAAGCCTATAAAATTCCGCGTCGTTTTATGTTCAACAATAAACCCATGCGCTTTAGCGGACTCCAAACTGACCGCGTATTTCGATTATTTAAACGAGGGGTGACCAGATACCAAGAAGACAAATTGGTACATGAACTGTTGGATTTTAAAGGCAACTTCGGAATTTTAAAAGAAGAAATGCTGCATTATTCCTTTAGTGATTATGCCAGTTATAAGAAAAAAACAGAGCATTACGGAGAATTAAAAGCCCAGGAACTCTTGAAAAAGGGCATAAAACCGAACGCGTTTCACTTTTACGTAAAACCTGCCTATAAATTTCTAACCAATTATGTGTTGCGATTGGGGTTTCTCGATGGTAAGGAAGGCTATACCATTTGCAGCCTTAATGCTCATGGCGTTTTTTTTAGATATAAAGTCTTGGAGCAACTACTTTCGGGCGCGCCAGAATAAATACTTGTTCTTGAGGCGTTTTTTGCGGTGAAATCTGTATTGAAAAGCTTCCGTTTCTGCCCACATGAGTGCAAACACTTTCTCATAAGGCACACCAATGCACTTCGCATATTCGTCGCTCATGATTTCGACCATAAATCTATGGGTGGCCAACCTTGAAAAATTCTTGATGCGCGTTTCAAAATCCAAAGGCTTAAATTCCATGCGATTTAAGTCAACCAAGAAAAATTCAAAAGCAGTACCATCAACCTTAATCAAGGTATTTCCGGGAGAATGGTCTAAAAAATGAACCTGCTTTTCATGCAAATCAAAGGTAAACCGTGTAAAGGCGCGTAAAATAGCCTCATGATTGGGATAGTCAAAATCCTTGGTAAGTTTGCGATAGGTTAAGTCACAATCCAATTGCTCGCTAATATAAAAGCTTTTTTTAAATAGCAACCACGTTTGAAATTCGTAATAGGCTATGGATTGCGGTGTGCCTATGTTCAAATCTTGCAAGCGATTGGCATATTCAAAAGAACGCTGTGCCTTGCTTTTTCTAAAAAAGCGATAGGCAATTTGGTTGATGACATTCGGGATTCTAAACGACTTGATATTGAGCGTTTCGCCATCCAATCGAAACAACTTTAGGGAGTTTCTAGCTTGGTTTCCAAAAGGCACGCCCTGGGTGTCAAAATTGAGAATGAAGTGGGTTAACGCCTTAGTGTGCCCTTTATATTTGGTATGTACCCTGAAGTTCATGGCACAATATTACGATTAATATTTCATTTTGTAAACATCTCAAAAGCGCTTAAAGCACGTGATGCGTCATTACAGCAATAGACCGTAGCAGCCTGATGCGATTTCAATTATTTGATTAACATACTATTGGTGAATTAAAACTCCAATGGCCTAACTTTTTTGAAAGTTCCATTACCTAAAGGCGCATCACAACTTTACCTACGTGTTCACTAATTTCATGGTGTTGTGCTGCTTACTACAGTATTTCTGCCAGAAATTAAAAAAATACTACTTAATGCTTCATGCCCCTTAAAAGGACAGATTTTCGTAAATTTGGACTTCCATATTTCACGCCCGATAAAAAAATTTCACCCTAAGTGATTCTGGGAAATCAAGATCTATTAAAACAGAGCGTTTCAACCCAATTTGAAATCAAAGAACAAAAATGACTTCAGAACTAATAGAAGAAAGCCTTAAGATTCTCAAAAGCGGAGGTCTCATCCTCTACCCTACCGATACGGTTTGGGGCATTGGATGCGATGCCACCAATTATGAGGCGGTCAAAAAAATTTACAAACTTAAGCAACGTACAGATTCTAAATCATTAATATGCCTGGTGAATAATTATGCCATGTTGGAGAGGCATGTTGACAATGTGCCCCAAATGGCATACAAAATTCTAGATCTTGCTGTAAAACCAACCACGATTATTTATGATGCGCCTGCAGGGGTTGCAGAGAATTTAATTGCAGCAGATAATTCTCTAGCCATACGAGTGGTTAAGAATAAATTTTGTGAGAAGTTAATTCGGTATTTAAAAAAACCGCTGGTCTCAACTTCAGCAAATATTAGTGGCGCACCTACCCCAAAAAGTTACAAAGAAATAAGCGAGCACATTTTAAAAGGTGTGGACTATATCGTAAATTTGCAAAGCGAAAATAAAGAGGCGAAACCATCTGCTATTATTAAGTTGGGCAGCAATGGAAGTGTTGTAGTGATTCGAGATTAAATTGATTGTCTTGAGCCTTTCTTAAAAAATTCGTGGCACAAAAACGCCCATTAGTTTTAAACTATGAACCATAAAGAAGCCCTAAACAACCCTATTTTTGAAATCATTAGCCAATCGGCCAAAGCACTAAAATTGGACAGTTACGTTATAGGTGGCTTTGTACGCGATTTTATTTTAGACCGGGGTGAACACAAAGATATAGATGTTGTAGCCATAGGAAGTGGGATTGCATTGGCAAAAAATGTAGCAAAAAACTTACCGAATTCGCCTAAGGTTCAAGTCTTTAAAACTTATGGTACCGCGATGTTGGTCTATAACGACATGGACATTGAATTTGTTGGTGCCCGTAAAGAATCCTATACCCACGACAGCCGAAATCCCATTGTTGAAAATGGCAGTTTGCAAGACGATCAAAACCGTCGCGACTTTACCATCAATGCCATGGCGCTGAGTTTAAACGAAGCCAACTTTGGGGACTTACTTGACCCGTTTGATGGGCTTAAGGATCTTGACGAAAAAACAATCAAAACCCCACTTGATCCTGATATTACATACAGCGACGACCCTTTGCGCATGATGCGAGCCATCCGTTTTGCCACTCAATTGAATTTTGATATTGAAAGCGATTCTTTAGAAGCTATTTTTAGAAATAAGGCACGCATAAACATCATTACCAACGAACGCATTGTAGTGGAACTTCATAAAATCCTATTAAGTAAAAAACCTTCCGTAGGCTTTTTACTTCTCGAACAAACCGGGCTTTTAGAATATATCCTTCCAGAATTAACAGCGCTCAAAGGTATTGATGAAGTTGAGGGCCAAACCCATAAAGACAACTTTTACCACACTTTGGAAGTGGTTGATAATATCGCCAAAAACACCAACGATGTTTGGTTGCGTTGGGCTGCGCTATTGCACGATATTGGTAAGGCGCCCACCAAAAAATTCAGCAAAAAAGTGGGCTGGACTTTTCACGCGCATGAATTTGTGGGTGCCAAAATGGTATACGCTCTTTTTAAGCGTCTCAAAATGCCATTGAATGAAAAAATGAAGTTTGTTCAAAAAATGGTATTTATGAGTTCCCGCCCCATTGTGTTGGCCCAAGATTTAGTGACCGACTCGGCAGTGCGACGTCTCATATTTGATGCAGGTGATTATGTAGAAGATTTGATGATTCTTTGTGAAGCCGATATTACTACCAAAAACCCCAAGCGCTTCAAAAAATACCACAATAATTTTCAAGTGGTGCGTCAAAAAATTGACGAAGTTGAAGCACGCGACCATGTTAGAAATTTTCAACCGCCCATTTCGGGAGAGGAAATTATGGCAACTTTCGACCTTAAACCGTCTAGAGAAATTGGTCAAATTAAAGAAGCTATTAAAGAGGCCATTTTGGAAGGCGACATTCCCAATGATTATGAAGCAGCGCATCAATTGATGCTCAAATTAGGAGCAAAAATCGGACTTATAGCTAAGGTATGAAACGACAAGCCCTCTTTCGAAAAACTGCCCAGACAGCATTGGCCTTAATCTATCTTGTTATAATTGCGGGAGCTGTAGTGCGTATGACGGGCTCGGGGATGGGCTGTCCCGATTGGCCAAAATGTTTTGGGTATTACATCCCACCTACCGATATTTCACAATTAGAATTTCATCCCAACCACGAGTACCAAAAAGGAATCATCATTATGCAAAATGGTGAACTTTGGGTAGCTAAAGCGCAATTTAATTCTTCCCAAGCCATCAACCCCGCGCATTGGGAAACGTATACCAAGCATGATTATGCCCAATTTAACCCAACGCATACTTGGGTAGAATACATCAATCGGCTTTCGGGAGCATTAGCAGGGATTCCCATCATCATCTTTTGCATTTTATCCTTTTGGTTTTGGCGCAAGAATAAGTGGCTCACCATTTTATCGATTGCAACGGTCTTTGCAATGGGCTTTCAAGCTTGGCTGGGAAAAACGGTGGTCGATTCCAACTTAGCACCTTATAAAATCACCATACATATGGTGATGGCCCTCGTAATCGTTGCCATAATTCTCTATCTCATTTATGCTTCAAAAGCTGCGTTTAAAGCACAAATTTATGACGTGAGGTTCAAAAATTTAGTCTTTTTTGCCATTTTGCTTTCGTTGGGACAAATTGTTTTGGGCACTCAAATAAGACAAGATATTGATGATCAAATAAAAGCCATTGGTTATGCAAAGTCACTGTGGCTAGAGAACCCCTCTCTCAAATTTTATGTGCATCGCAGTTTTTCCATAATCGTGCTGTTATTGAATGGTTGGTTGTGGTATCGCAACCGCAAGCTCAACCTAAATTACAAAAAAACCAATTTGCTAATGCTGTGCATTCTTGCTGAAATTTTTACAGGAATTTTGATGTATTACTTTGACTTCCCATTTTTATCCCAACCATTTCATCTTGTCATTGCCACCTTTATGTTTGGAATTCAATTCTATATTTTTTTAGAGAGCCAACCTAAAAGTCTTATGAATGACAGCGCGACGATTAGCACATAAATACTATCTTTGCACAATAAAGTTTAGTCATGATTTACAAATTCAGAATACTGTTAGATACCGACAAAGAAGAGGATGTTTTCCGCGATATTGAAATCAGGGAAACCGATTCTTTAGAAGATTTGCACAATGCCATTACCCAATCTTTCGGTTTTGACGGTCTTGAAATGGCCTCGTTTTACATAAGTAACGACCAATGGGACCAAGGCGAGGAAATCTCGATGTTTGATGTAAGTGAAGGCCATGACGACAAGCGCGTTATGGGTGAAACCTTGCTCAATCAAGCGGTTCATGAAAAACAGACCAAACTTATCTATATCTACGATTTTTTGAGCATGTGGACCTTTTTGGTTGAATTGGCTGATATCGCGGAAGAAGCGGATGGCACCGATTATCCAAATTTGATGTTCGTTCATGGTCAAATCCCAGATTCTGCTCCTGAAAAAGAATTTGAAGCAGAAAATTTTGACGATGGTTTTGATGAATTTGATGATGAATTGGATATCGACGATTACGAAGATCTCGATTTTGATGAAAATTGGAATTAATAATTCTTAATGTTAGATTTTCAGTTTTATTTAAAGGAAGGCGTTAATCATATTCTTGATTTTAACGCACTAGATCATCTTTATTTTATTGTTTCTTTCTGCTTGGTCTATACGTTTAAAGACTGGAAAAAACTCCTCGGTCTCGTCACTGCCTTTACCATTGGCCACTGTTTAACCCTGTTTCTTTCGGGTTTGGAATTGGTGAGCATTGATATCGATTTGGTCGAAACCCTTATTCCCATTACCATTTTACTCAGTTGCTTCAACAACTATTACCTCATCCTCAAAGGGAAAGCCCAGCAACATGCTTGGGGAACCACCTACCTGATTTTATTGAGCTTTGGGCTCATTCACGGACTCGGATTTTCCAATTACATCAAGATGATGATCTTTGACGACGAATCGGTGGTGCTGCCCCTACTCGGCTTTAATGTGGGCATAGAAGTTGCCCAATTAATTATTATTTGTTTGTTCTTGGGACTTATGGGGTTAATCCACCTCAGCACCAATAAATTAAAATGGGCACGATTAATCCTCAATAGTTTGATTGTGATTTTGGTACTCAAGATGCTTTTCTTCTAAATTATTAGCTTCAGAAAATAGATTCCCAAAAAATTGGTGTAACAAATTTAAAGTTAGCTCGTCGAACTTACACAACCTTTTCCCCGGACACCCTTCCGAGGAAAAACAAATCAATCACATTTTGGAATCCATTCTAACCATCAACAATCTCACAAAGAAATTTGGTTACCTCACTGCGGTGAAAGACCTATCGTTCACAATTCATAAAGGCAACGTTTATGGCATTCTTGGCCCCAACGGAAGCGGAAAATCTACCACTTTGGGCATTGTGCTCAATGTTGTTAATAAAACCGAGGGTAATTTTCATTGGTTCGATGGCAAGGTTTCCACACACAATGCACTTAAAAAAGTAGGCGCCATTATTGAGCGCCCTAACTTTTACCCTTATATGACCGCTGAGCAAAACCTAAAATTGGTGTGTAGAATTAAAGGCGTAGACCACAGTAAAATTTACGAAAAACTAGAAGTTGTGGGCTTACTGGATCGTAAAAACCATAAATTCAGCACCTATTCGTTAGGGATGAAGCAGCGCCTTGCCATTGCTTCTGCACTACTAAATGACCCCGAAATATTGATTCTTGACGAACCTACCAACGGTCTCGATCCTCAAGGCATCCACCAGATACGCCAAATCATTAAAGATATTGCCATCACTGGCACTACGATTCTATTGGCATCGCACCTTTTAGACGAGGTTGAAAAGGTGTGTACGCACGTGGTTGTGCTTAGAAAAGGTGAAAAACTCTATTCTGGTCGTGTAGATGAAATGATTTCCAGTCATGGGTTTCTAGAGCTGAAGGCCCAGCAACAGGATGTGCTGCTCAACGTATTGAAAAGTAACGCCACCTTCGGAAACATTAGCGTTGAAAACGACTTGATCAAAGTGATTTTGAAGGAGCCCATGGATGCTTCAAGTTTTAACAAACTCATGTTCGAAAATGGAATTATACTGTCACACCTCGTAAAACGGAAAGAGAGCTTGGAAGAGCAGTTTTTAAAACTTACAGATCATTCTAACGAGCAAAATGCGAAACTTAATTAAGACCCAATTCAATTTCTTCGGCAACCAAAATACCTCCATTCCCATGTTACGACTTTTAAAATTAGAACTTCAAAAACTTTTGCTCAACAGAGCAAGCAAAGTGTTGATTTTCATTTCTTTTATTCTGCCATTTTTCGTCATCATTCTGTCATCGCTCCGTATTGATTTTTTCGGACTTTTTGTTTTAGAATTAGGCCACTACGGACTTTTCAACTTCCCTATTGTTTGGCACATTACCACTTTTTTTGCTGCGCAGTTTAAATTCTTTTTCGCCATTGTGGTGGTAAGTATGATTGGGAACGAATATAGCAATAAAACCATCAAGCAAAACTTAATTGATGGACTTAGTAAAAAGGAATTCATCTTATCAAAATTCTATACCATTGTATTCTTTTCGGCAGTGGCAACGCTGTTGATTTTCATAATTTGTTTGTGTATTGGCTTATTTTACTCGAGCATAAACGAATGGTCACTCATTTTTAGGGATACTGAATTTTTATTGGCCTATTTTGTAAAATTGGTTGGCTTTTTTAGCTTATGCCTCTTTTTGGGGATGTTGGTAAAACGTTCAGCTTTTGCCTTGGCCTTCTTATTCATGCTTTTTATTGTAGAGTGGATTGTTTACGGGCTCATGGTGTGGAAGATAGATGAAACTACTGCCACGCGCATTCAAAATTTCTTCCCCTTAAAATCGATGTGGAAATTGATAGACCAGCCATTTCAGCGCATTGCCATTTCCAAGATGCCCAATAGCCAAGCCATAATATATGACTTTGCGGTACACTGGTATGAAATCGCAATCGTATTGGGATGGACTGCTATTTTTATCTTTTTGTCCTATAGATTATTAAAGAAGCGAGATTTGTAATATATTTAGTGACCTTATTAGCTTATCGCCCTCAAAATTGATTAACTATTTAAGTGGTTTTGCGGTATTTTTTTGAGATTTCAAAGGATCAAAAACAGAAGCTCCAAGGCAAATTGCTAAATACTACATGAAAAAGATTTCCGCTTTAATTTTAGTCAGCTTATTGACCATTGCTCAAACGTTTGCGCAACAAGAAGCCAGCTATTGGTACTTTGGACAACATGCGGGTTTGCGTTTTAATGCGGGCGCTGGTACGGTTTCGGTATTAACGGATGGTCAAATCGATACATTAGAAGGTTGTACATCCATTTCAGATAGTAATGGCAATTTATTGTTTTATTCTGATGGACAGACCGTTTGGAATGCCAACCACCAAATCATGAGCAATGCCGATTATTTTGGCGGTAACGGGCTCTTGGGCGATCCTTCAAGTACCTCTTCCGGACTTATTGTCCCTAAACCTCAAGACCCCACCAAATACTATCTTTTTACGGTAGATGAACCCCATCATCAAAATGCCGACGTTTACCCCAACCAATTTACAGGCACTTACGACGGTGGCGGATCGGTGCCCCAAGAAGATGATGGCTTTAATAATGGCTTTAATTATTCGTTGGTAGATATGAACCTCAATGGCGGTTTGGGCGACGTGAATCCTCTAGAAAAAAATATCCCCTTGGTGAGTTATGACCCCACTAATTCCGAAGAAATAAAATACAAATGCTCCGAAAAAATCACCGCTGTTAAGGCCGATGATTGCTATTCCTTTTGGGTCATTACACATTTTACCAATAAATTTTATGCGTTTAAAGTTGATACCGCTGGTGTGAATACCACCCCGGTCATTTCCACAGTAGGCCCAAATGTGCCTATTTCGGGCTATCGGCGTAATGCATTGGGTTATATTAAAGCCTCTCCCGATGGCACAAAACTAGCAGTCGCGCACTTGGGTTTTGCGACCTTAGAAGGCAGCAACGCACCGGGAGGTGTTTATTTATTTGACTTTGATAACGATACAGGCCTTGTGTCAAATTCACTCGAGCTTTATGGGCCCAGTAATGGAAATAGCCCTTATGGGGTAGAATTTTCCGCAGAAAATAAGAAAGTTTACGCCACAATTAACGGTGGAGCTGCTGGTAACGGTGCGAGTCAAGTAATTCAATGGGATTTGGAAAGTAATGATATCCCCGCCTCATCGGTCGTGATTCATGAATCCAACACCTTTAATGCGGGCGCTTTGCAACTAGGCTTGGACAAAAGAATCTACAGAGCGCAAACCGATTTTTCCAGTTCTAATTCTGGTCAATACCTCGGTGTTATTAACAACCCCGAACTCGATGGAACGGATGCCGACTATGATGAAACCGGGGTGTTTTTGGATGTGAATGGCAATTTTCAAAATTTGAGTAAAATTGGCTTGCCCCCTTTTATACAATCCCTGTTTAACTCGCAAATAGACATTATCAATAACGGTATTAGCACCACCGAACTCAAACTCTGCATAGACGACACCTATACTTTAACTGCCCAAGCTATTGCTGGTGCAGATTATGTATGGACGAAAGACGGAACTACATTGGCAGAAACTGGCTTTGAACTGTTTGTGGATACCCCAGGTTTTTATGAGGTTTTTATTGAACCCAATAATGGCGAATGTCCCATTGAAGGCAATGCGGTGGTGGGTGTTTTCGATATTCCTACCGCCACCAAACCAATGGATCTCAAAACTTGTGCAGACGTCACCACCACTAGTTTTGACCTAAGTGTACAAGATGTGGCTATTTTAGGAGATCAAGATCCTGCAGATTATATCGTGAACTATTTTACAGCCCTGGCAGATGCCGAATTGGGAACCAATCAAATTTTAGGAAGTTTTTCAAATCCAGATGATGAGCAAATTATTTATGCCCGTGTAGAAAATAGGGACAACCCCAACTGTTTTGCGCTAACAAATTTTAAGTTTAACGTGTTTGTACAACCTGAAATTATCAGCTTGGAAGATGTCACCTTATGTGATACCGATTTCAACGGAAACGCTATGGATGGCATGACCACTTTGAACCTTAGTGACTTTAATGCAGGGATTTTAGGTGGTCAAGATCCAGACCATTATAGTATTTCCTACCATCATTCGCAAAGTGATGCCGATTCAAATACTGCTGCTTTGAGTGCAACCTATACAAATGTCGTCCCAAATGAGGAAGTTATTTTTGTGCGTATTGAAAATAATCAGCATATCGATTGCTATAGTACCGGTAGTTTTAGCTTAACGGTTAATAATGCACCAGAAGCTATAGATACCACGATTTTACAATGTGATGAAGACGGAATTCCAGAAGGGTACACTATTTTTAATCTCAATCAAGTAGTTAATGCCATAACAAACGACGCTGCAAATCGCACTGTTCAATTTTTTGAATCGCTTTCCGATTTAGAAAACAACGAGGACGAAATTGAGGCGTCTGCTTTTGAGAATTATTTCAGTCCGCAAACCGTGTTCGCGCTCGTCACCAACACCCAAACGGGCTGTACCAATGTGGCGGAAGTGACCTTGGAGACCAGTTCCACCTCCAGCAGCGATACCGGTCTCGAAGCCTGCGACAGCGATGGTACCGAAGATGGATTCTTCAATTTTAACCTGCTCGATTCTGAAAGCGATATATTATTAGGCTTAGCC
>Ga0209309_10001862_pt1 | contig 20139 bp, 17 predicted proteins | sample COGITO_mtgs_1204_2_FD_184807 | JGI IMG/M metagenome (GOLD analysis project Ga0209309, IMG submission 184807) | Pelagic marine microbial communities from North Sea - COGITO_mtgs_120412 (SPAdes) (version 2) | ecosystem: Environmental > Aquatic > Marine > Epipelagic ... | reverse complement strand
TTGTTTACAGCCTACATGTTCTACATTCGCAATCCGCAGACACCGGCACGCTTGGCGGCCGCGCTGCCTGGGTTGTACCGGTTCCTGCTGAACAAGTGGTACTTCGATGAGATCTACGATGTTCTCTTTGTACGTTCGACTAAATGGCTGGGCCGGTTCCTTTGGAAAAAGGGTGATGGTGGTGTCATTGATGGCGGCATTAACGGCCTCGCCCTAGGGATCATCCCGTTCTTCACTCGTATCGCCGGTCGCGCGCAGTCCGGTTACGTCTTTCACTACGCCTTTGCGATGATTGCGGGCCTTGTCGCCATCATCACTTGGTTCGCAATCCGCGGAGCCTCCTGACATGGACATTCCATTGCTTTCTTTCGTGACGTTTTTGCCCGCACTCGGGGCCGTCGCGATGGGTCTGCTCCTTCGGGGGAATGATGAATGGGCCGTCCGCAACAGTAAGCGGATCGCGCTGTTCATCACGGCAGTTACCTTTGTGTTGTCGCTGTTCATTTTGGCGGGATTTGACCCGTCCGACACTGGCTTCCAGTTTGTAGAGGATCGTGACTGGATTGGTGGCCTGCGCTATCGCATGGGCGTTGATGGTATCAGTGTTCTGTTTGTGATGCTGACCACGGTTCTGATGCCACTGGTAATTGGCGCGAGCTGGGGCGTGAGCCACCGGGTTAAGGAATACATGATCGCGTTCCTGTTGCTGGAAACGCTGATGCTCGGCGTGTTCTGCGCGCTGGATATGATCCTGTTCTACCTGTTTTTCGAAGCAGGCCTTATCCCGATGTTCTTCATCGTTGGTATTTGGGGGGGCAAGGATCGCGTGTACGCGGCCTTCAAGTTCTTCCTGTATACACTGCTCGGCTCCGTGCTGATGCTGATTGCAATGATGTATATGATTGCGGATGCGGGAACGTCGGACATCGTTCGCCTGCTGGCCCATGAATTCAGCTTCTCGACCTTCAGCATTGCTGGGATTGAGATTGTTGGCGGCGTCCAAACGCTCCTTTGGCTGGCATTTTTTGCCAGCTTCGCGGTCAAGATGCCCATGTGGCCCGTTCATACGTGGCTGCCGGATGCGCACGTTCAGGCACCGACAGCTGGATCGATTGTCCTTGCGGCGATCCTGCTGAAAATGGGTGGTTACGGGTTCTTACGTTTCTCTCTACCGATGTTCCCCGTTGCATCTGATGTTATGGCAAACTTTGTCTTTGCTCTGTCAGTGATTGCGATCATCTACACCTCGCTGGTTGCGCTGATGCAGGACGACATGAAGAAGCTGATCGCCTATTCATCGGTTGCCCACATGGGCTTCGTAACAATGGGTATTTTCACAGCGAACCAGCAAGGCGTTGATGGTGCTATTTTCCAGATGATCAGCCACGGTTTCATCTCTGGCGCGCTGTTCCTTGCGGTTGGTGTAATTTACGACCGGATGCACACGCGTGAGATCAACGCCTTTGGCGGACTTGTGAACCGCATGCCTGCCTTTGCTCTGGTGTTCCTGCTGTTCACTATGGCTAACGTCGGATTGCCCGGTACATCAGGTTTCGTTGGTGAGTTCCTGACCCTGTCTGGTGCATTCCAGGCCAACACTTGGGTCGCATTCGGTGCTGCAACCGGTGTGATTTTGTCCGCAGGTTATGCGCTTTGGCTGTACCGTCGGGTTGTGTTCGGCGATCTGGTCAAGGAAAGCCTGAGCACGATTTCCGACATGGACCGGCGTGAGAAGTTGCTCTTCGTTCCGCTGGTATTCTTCACATTGCTTCTGGGTGTATACCCTAGCTTGGTGACAGATATCATCGGCCCGAGCGTCGAGGCGCTGCTCGACTCCTATAATTTCGCGTTGGCGAGTGCAGGTACGCTTGCCGAATCCACGCAACAGATGACGACTGGACACTAAGATGTTGAGCGAAGACCTCACAATCGTTTTGCCTGAGCTGTTGCTGGCCGGGTTCGCGATGATCTCACTTATGTTCGGTGTGTTCGCGGGCAAGGATAAGCAGGCCGAGCTCATTCTCTATGCAACAGTTGGCGTCTTGGCGTTGCTGGCTGTCATGGTCGGAACCAGCGCTGAGGGCACGTATATCGCGTTCAACGGTGCCTTCATTGATGACGGTTTTGCGCGGTTCTGTAAGGTGACACTGCTGCTGGCTGCGGCGATCATGTTGTTGTTGAGCCGTGAGTATCTGATCCGCAATGCCCTGATGAAGTTCGAGTTTCCCGTCCTGATTGCGCTGGCATCTGTCGGTATGATGATGATGGTTTCGGCGGGCGATCTGATGTCGCTATATATGGGGCTGGAGCTGCAATCACTGGCGCTATACGTCGTTGCATCGTTTCGCCGCGATAGCCTGCGCTCGACCGAGGCTGGCCTGAAGTACTTCGTTTTGGGTGCGCTAAGCTCGGGCCTGTTGCTGTACGGCGCCAGCCTTGTGTACGGCTACACAGGTACCACCGTTTTTGCGGGCATCTCGTCTGTTATCGTGGATGAAGGCGTCTCAATGGGACTGCTGATCGGCCTCGTTTTCCTGACAACTGGTTTGGCGTTCAAGATTTCGGCTGCGCCGTTCCACATGTGGACACCAGACGTTTACGAAGGATCGCCAACGCCAGTTACCGCATTCTTTGCAACGGCACCCAAGGTTGCGGCTGCGGGTATGTTTGCACGGGTTATGTTGGACGGGTTTGGCGCAGCTGTCGCGGATTGGCAGCAGATCCTCACGTTCCTTGCCATTCTGTCGATGTTCATCGGGTCCGTGGCTGCGATTGGTCAAACGAACATCAAGCGTCTGATGGCGTATTCGTCGATCGGGCACATGGGATTTGCGCTGGTTGGCCTTGCTGCAGGTACGCAGGCAGGTGTTGCTGCGCTACTGATCTATCTGGCGATCTACGTCGTAATGAATGTCGGCACATTCGCGTTCATCATGAATATGGAGCGTGACGGGCGGCCGATTACGGACATCAGCGCCTTGAACCAGTATTCCAGCGTTGCGCCGGGCCGTGCGCTTGCATTGGCGATTTTGATGTTCAGCCTTGCTGGGATTCCTCCGATGCTCGGTTTCTTCTCCAAGTATTATGTGTTTTCCGCTGCTGTGGATGCAGGTTTGATCCCGCTGGCAGTTCTTGGTGTGATCGCAAGCGTTATTGGCGCATTCTACTACCTGCGTATCGTGAAGCTGATGTACTTTGGTGAGGACGTAGACCCACTGACAGGACGTATGCCGTTGACGCATGGTGTTGCTTTGACAGTGTCTGCGGTTGTCTTGTTGCTCGGATCGTTTGTTCAGATGTTTGGTGTGGAGACGCTTGCCGTTGAGGCGGCAGCTTCGCTGTTCAACTAGATGATGTTCTGGCCCGAGGGTATCGGGCGTCTGATACTCGACGAAACCGATAGCACACAGACACAGGCCTACGCCAACCGCGCCGACGCTCCTCTTTGGGTGCTCGCGCGGCGCCAGACCAGCGGCACCGGTCGACGGGGTAGGGCGTGGCAAATGCCGGTCGGCAACTTTGCTGCGACACTGGCGTTCAGGCCGGATGGTCCTGTCCAGCGTCGCTCGCTGCGATCGTTCATTGCAGCGCTGGCGTTACGTGATGCGTTAAATAATCTGACTGGCCAACCCGCGTTATTCACGCTGAAATGGCCGAACGATGTTCTGTGTCGGGGGCGTAAACTGGCGGGTATCTTGTTGGAAAGTCGCGATGATTTTCTCTTGGTTGGTATCGGCGTCAATTTGGTCGCTGCGCCCTCTCACGCGACACTAGAGCAGGGCAGCACAGCCCCGATTGATTTATTGAGCGCGAGCGGTCAGCGGATCGAGCCAGAGAATCTGCTGGATGCTTTGGCCCTTGCGTTCGACGAGCGGGAGGCGCGTTTACTCGCCGAGGGGTTTGCCCCCCAGCAGGCTGAATGGATGCGGGGTGCTGCTAGATTAGGTGAGCCGATAGTTGCGCGTTTGGCCAACAAGGAAATCTCGGGCCGGTTCGAAGGTATCGACGCTGACGGAGCGTTATTGCTGGCCACGACTGAGGGGCTTCAGCGTCTGCCCGCAGCCGAAATCTTTTTTAATGAGGCGACCTGATCATGCTTCTGACCATTGATGTCGGCAATACGAACACTGTGTTTGCGGTTCACGACGGCACCCAGTTTCTTGGGGAATGGCGCTGTTCCACGTATGCGGCGCGCACTGCGGATCAATACTATGTGTGGCTTCGGCAACTGCTGGAGTTCAACGACCTTCACATCGTGATCGACAGCGTTGTAATTTCATCAGTTGTGCCGCAGGTGGTTTTCAATCTGCGCTTGCTGTCGGATCGATATTACCACTGCCGTCCCTTGGTTGTGGGCAAGCCTGATTGCGCGCTGCCCGTGGCGGTGCGCGTGGATGAGGGTACGCTGGTCGGTGCCGACCGATTGGTGAATACAGTCGCTGGATTTGACAAATTCGGCGGTGATCTGATTGTCGTCGATTTCGGTACGGCCACAACATTCGATGTGGTGGATACTGACGGGGCGTATATTGGGGGCGTTATTGCGCCGGGTGTTAATCTGAGCATTAAAGCTCTACATGAAGCGGCAGCGGCACTTCCGAACATAGATGTGACGATGCCTCAGCGGGTTATTGGGACCAACACCATAGCCTGCATGCAATCGGGTGTTTTCTGGGGCTATGTCGGCCTCGTCGAGGGTATCTGCAAACAGATTAGGGGCGAACGCGACCGCCCAATGAAGGTTGTCGCGACAGGTGGATTGTCCACGCTTTTCAATCAGGGCACCGAGATGTTCGATCATATCGACGCCGAGCTGACCATGCATGGTCTGGTCCTGATTAATGAACACAATAGAAAGACTATGAATGAATAAGAACGACAGCCTCGTCTATGTAGCCCTGGGTGGCGCAGGCGAGATCGGCATGAACATGTACCTCTACGGCTATGGTCCCGAGCGTAAGCGGCGTTGGATTATGGTTGATGCGGGCATCGCATTTCCTGACATGGACAGCTCCCCCGGTGTGGATGTTATTACCGCGGATCCTTCGTTCATCACGAGCAAGGCGCACGCGCTGGACGCGATTTTCATCACGCACGCGCATGAGGATCACGTCGGCGCCATCGGGCGTCTGTGGCCAGAGTTGAAGGCGCCAGTTTACGCGCGTGAGTTCACGGCCGAGATTGCACGCGGCAAGATGGAGGACGCGGGCGTCAGCACCGATCACATCAACACCGTCGGCGCATGGCCCGAAGTGGTTGAGGCTGGACCGTTCAAGGTCGGCTTCCTTCCCATCAGCCACTCGATTCCCGAAAGCTCGGCATTGGTTATCGACTGCCCCGCGGGCCGCGTGATCCACACCGGTGATTTCAAGGTTGATGCCAGCCCTCAGATTGGTGAGCCATTCAGCCCCGAGGCGATTGCTGACGTGTCCAAGGATGGCGTGCTTGCGCTGGTTTGCGATTCGACAAACGTGTTTTCTAAATCCGCTGGTCGCTCCGAGGCTGAGCTGATCGGGCCGATCACTGAAATGATGCGCGCACAGCCCGGTATGGTTGTTGCAACGACGTTCGCCTCGAACGTTGCGCGTCTGCGGACGCTAGCTTTGGCAGGCAAGGCAGCTGGACGTTCGATCGTAGTGATTGGCCGGGCGATGCACCGGATGATCGGCACGGCGCGTAAGGTTGGTCTGCTGACTGACTTCCCGGATATCGTTGATGTGAACGATGCGGCAAACTTGCCTGCGGAAAACGTTATGGTTCTGGCGTCCGGTTCGCAGGGTGAGCGGCGCGCTGCCTCGGCGCAGCTGGCGCGTGGCGGATACGGTCGGTTGAGCATGAAGGACGGCGATACGTTCCTGTTCTCCTCCAAGGTTATTCCGGGCAATGAAATCGGCGTTGCCTACATCGAAAACCAATTCGCCATGCAGGGCGTTGACGTGATCGGTGATGAGGGCGGCCTGTATCACGTGTCCGGCCACGCGAACCGGCCTGATTTGCAGACTATGCACAATCTGGTCAAGCCGCAGTTCCTGATTCCTATGCACGGTGAATACCGTCACCTGCGTGAGCACGCGAAGCTGGGAACAGCTGGCGGCCTGACACCAGTGATCGCACCTAACGGCGCAATGGTCGAGCTGACAGGCAACGAGCCAAAGATCATTGAGATGATCGCAACCGGTCGTCGCTATGTCGACGGCACAGTGATGTACGGCGCGATGGACGGTATCGTTCGTGACCGTCTGCGGATGGCGATGCGCGGTATGCTGGTCGTGAACATCGTGTTCGACGAGAACAGCGATCTGGTCGGTGACGCGTGGGTTGAGGCCAAGGGCCTGTTCACCAGCATCAACGGCAAGGAAGCATCACTACAGGCTGAGCTGGAAAAGGGCATCACGCAAGAGCTGGAGCGTTCCAAAAAGAAGCTGCGCTCGGACGATGAGGCTGTTGAAAAGCTGGTTACGCAAGCTGCATCCAACCGCACAAACCGCATGGTTGGCAAAAAGCCTGAAGTGATCGTGATGATTAACCGCCTCGAAGATTGAGGCGGCTTTCACCGAACGAAAAAGGCCCCGGCGAGCAATCGCCGGGGCCTTTTTTATGTGAAAATCTAAACCCGTATCAGGCGGCAGCGCCTTCGGAATCATCCTTCGCAGCGGTGTCTTCGCTATCCTTTGTCGAACGTGTCGAAGTGGGGATCTTGATCTCACGCAGCATGAAGGCTGGAACGTGATCGCCCATACCCACAACGCGATTATCCTCACCACGGCCGCCACGACCACGACCACGATTGTTGCCGCGCTCTTGCCGATCGTTATTGCCACGCTCATTCGAGCTTTGCGTCGGGCGCTCGTTTGATGGCGTAGCTTGCTGCGCTGGTGCTGGTTCAGCCGCTGGCTGCTGCTCGGTGTTCTTGCTGCGACCGCGACCACCACGTGACCGTTCCTTAACGGGCTTTGGTGCTGCTGCTGGCTTTTCTGCCTGTACAGGCTCTGCGGGTTGCTCAGCAGCAGGTGTTGCTGCGGGTGCTGCCTGCTGCTCAGCTGGCTTTTCCTCAGTCTTGCGGGTGCGCGTGCGTGACCGGCTGCGGGTAGGCTTCTCGTCAGTCGTTGCAGCTGTCTTGGGGGCAGGTGCCTCCTCAGTGGCCACAGGGCTTTCGAGGCGCGGAATCGGCTTTTTCACCAGTTCCTCGATCTTGTCGAGATGCTTCTCCTCATGCGGCAGGCAGATCATGATCGCCTTACCCTTACGCCCCGCGCGGCCTGTGCGGCCGATGCGGTGAACGTAATCCTCGGAGTGGATCGGTACATCGTAGTTGAACACGTGCGACACGTTGGGAATATCCAGACCGCGCGCCGCAACATCAGATGCGACCAGCAGCTTCAGCTCACCATCGCGAAATCCGCTCAGAGTTTTCATACGCAAGGACTGTTCCAGATCACCGTGGATCGCTGCCGCGTCCATGCCGAACTTTTTCAGTGACTTGGCAACAATATCCACATCCCGCTTGCGGTTGCAGAAGATGATGCCGTTGGTCAGCTCCGTCTCGGCCTCAATCACGCGGCGCAGAACTTCACGCTTTTCAGCGTCTGCACCGGTGCGACCAGCAGGGCGGTGAAGGATCACGGCCTGCTCGATTGTCTCGGACGTGGTGGCCTGACGGGCAACCTCGACCCGCATCGGATTGTGCAGGAATGTTTCGGTGATGCGTGTGATTTCTGGCGCCATCGTGGCGGAGAAGAACAGTGTCTGGCGTGTAAACGGTGTCAGGCCAAAAATCCGCTCGATATCCGGAATGAAGCCCATGTCGAGCATCCGGTCAGCCTCATCCACCACCATAACTTGCACGCCGGTCAGCATCAGCTTTCCACGCTCGTGATGGTCCAGTAGACGGCCGGGTGTTGCGATCAGAACGTCAACGCCGCGATCGATCAGCTTGTCCTGATCCTTAAAGCTGACGCCACCGATCAGCAGGGCCATCGTCAGTTTGTGATATTTGCCGTAAGTCTCGAAATTCTCAGCGACCTGTGCGGCCAGCTCACGCGTGGGGCACAGAATCAGCGAACGTGGCATCCGTGCCTTGGCCCGACCCTGCGCGAGGATCGTAATCATCGGCAACGTGAAGCTGGCTGTTTTGCCGGTTCCGGTCTGAGCGATACCCAACACGTCGCGACCCATCAGAGCGTAGGGGATTGCCTGCTCCTGAATGGGGGTAGGCGTCTCATAACCAGCTTCTTCAATAGCTTTGAGAACTTTTTCATCGAGGTTCAGATCGGAGAATTTTGTCATGTGTTTCCTTCGCGCGTTTCAGATGCGGCGCCATGATGGGCCGCCTTCATTGCAGCGACCGGTGCCACCCGGATCGGTGGCGCTTCTAGACTGCGCGCGTGATGCATGTTGATGGGCGAAATGTCAATGAAACTTGCGGGTTTGGGGCGCTAACAGACGCTTTTGCCGCGAGGTTACGGGACAGCAGCTTGCACCAAGGCGGTACGGGGGCTATTTGCGCCGCCAAAGGAGCGCATAATGATCTATTCTTCCGCCACGCCGATTGATGAGTTGCCCAAGGGATTAAAGGGTGTGGTTTTCCTCAAGGTCACTTCGGTACGCCATTGGACCGACCGCACATTCAGCTTTACCTGCGAGCGTCCTGCGACCCTGCGGTTCCGATCGGGCGAGTTTGCAATGATCGGGCTTGTGGATGGCGAACGCCCACTGCTGCGTGCCTATTCCATCGCCAGTCCTGCATGGGAGGAGGAGCTGGAGTTCTATTCGATCAAAGTGGATGACGGCCCGCTAACCTCTCGCCTGCAACACCTTAAGGTCGGTGACGAGATCATTATGCGCGCAAAACCGGTGGGCACACTGGTTCACGACGCATTGGTTCCGGGAAAGCGGTTGATCCTCTTTTCGACTGGCACCGGAATCGCGCCCTTTGCCAGTGTGATCCGCGATCCTGACACTTACGAAAAGTTTGATGAGGTCATCCTGACGCAGACCTGCCGTGATGCAGACGAACTGGATTACGGCCGCAATTTGATTGCTGAGATCGCGCAGCATGAATTTTTGCCCGACATTGTGGGTGACAAATTGCGATTGATCGCCACGACGACCCGCGAACACTCCGATGTTATGGGCCGTATGACGGATTGGCTGCGCGATGGTCGCTTTGCTACGGCGACAGGTGCGTCGCTGGATGCTGCAACGGATCGGGTTATGATCTGCGGATCCATGGATATGCTGAAGGAACACAAACAGATCTGTGAGGATGCCGGAATGCGTGAGGGGTCCAATTCGGCCCCGGGCGACTTCGTCATCGAAAAAGCGTTCGTGGATTAAACTAATCTGCACCGCTGCCACATTCTGCGCATCTTTCCCCCTCAGGTTGATTCTATTGAACGATCCGATTTAGGGGGAAAGATTGAATGTACGAGGAATTTACAAAGCGGCTAGAGGATCTGCTCGCGTCTTATCCACGCGTCGCGGAGGCTGTGGGGCAAGACGTGGTGCCATTCGCAACCGTCGCCGTGATTGCTGTGCTGGTCGTGTTGATGCTGACGGTTTTAATGGTGCTCGCCCTTGTTTTGCTGATCCGGCGGGCAGGGCGGCGTGATATTATCCGCACGGCCAGTGAGGGTCGTGAGCGTTTGAACGCGGATGATCTGCGGGCGATGCGGCGGGGGCGGATTATCTCCGGTTAACCCTCGCTAGGAATATTTCATTTGACGGTGCAAATTCTCACAGACGAGACAGCTTTCCAGTGAAATCAATGTGTTCATGAATGATATTGATGAACATATTGGCCACCGCTACGTGCCCGGGCACGAGCGGGAGCATTGCGATTGGGTCTGTGATTTCCTGCGCATCACCATGGAGTACTGGGAGGCCATCTCCATGGTTGGCGGTGGGTTTTTGCTGATCGGAATGATCTTTGGCATCCGCCGCCTGATGCAGGCAATCTCGGCTGAGAATGTCGTCGTGCGGCCCCGCACCGATGAGGAGAAGCGGGACCACCTACGTACAATGCGTGAGCTGCGTCAGAGCAAGTGACGCATTACACCATCATCTGTTTGATGGCGGTTAACTTGAGCTCGGGATAGTCACGCTCCACCCGGTCAATGTCCCACTGTAGGCGTGTCAGATAAACCGGATCGCCATCATGGTCCGTCGCTATGTGACCCTTGTTGATGTTGGCAAACCGGTCAATCTCCGCCTGCGGGCCGTTGATCCAACGCGCCGATGTGAATTGCGACGGGGCAAAGCGGACGGGCAGGCCGTATTCCAGCTCGATTCGCGATGCCAGAACTTCGAATTGCAACTGACCCACAACTCCCACGATGGCGCCGGAGCCGATCATCGGCTTGAAGATTTTTGCAGCGCCTTCCTCGGCGAACTGTTGCAGGGCCTTGTCCAGATGCTTTGCCTTCATCGGATCGCCTGCGCGGACTGATTGCAGCAATTCCGGCGCAAAGGATGGGATGCCGGTGAACTTCAGATCCTCCCCCTCGGTCAGCGCGTCGCCAATGCGAAGCTGGCCGTGGTTGGGAATGCCGATAATATCACCGGCCCATGCTTCGTCAGCCAGCTCACGGTCGTTCGCCAGAAACATGACGGGGTTGGACACGGCCATGGGCTTCTTGGTGCGGACGTGATGCACTTTCATCCCGCGTTTGAAGTGGCCGGAGCACAACCGCACGAAGGCAACCCGGTCGCGGTGCTTGGGGTCCATGTTGGCCTGAACCTTAAAGACAAATCCCGCAACCTTGGTTTCATCCGGTGAGACGGAGCGCGGTTCGGCGGGGCGCACCTGTGGTTCTGGCCCGAAATCGCCAATGCCGCGCATCAGTTCGCGCACTCCGAACGAGTTGATCGCGGAGCCGAACCAGATCGGCGTCAGCGTCCCGTCCAGGAAATCCTGACGGTTGAACGCGGGCAGCAACGCGCGCGCCATCTCCACGTCTTCCCGCAGCTTTTCCAGCAGGTCAGCCGGAATCAGCTCATCCAGTTTCGGATCGTCCAAGCCTTCGATCGACACGCTTTTCGCAACGGTGTTTCGATCAGCGCGGTCCATCAGTTCCAAGCGATCGTTGAGCATATCGTAGCAGCCAAGGAACTCACGCCCGACGCCAATCGGCCAGCTGGCAGGAGTCACATCGATGGCAAGATTTTCCTGAATTTCGTCGATAATCTCAAACGTATCGCGGCTTTCGCGGTCCATCTTGTTACAGAACGTCAGGATTGGCAGGTCGCGCAGGCGGCATACCTCGAACAGTTTTTGCGTCTGGCTTTCTACGCCCTTCGCCCCGTCGATCACCATCACGGCGGCGTCTACGGCGGTTAGTGTGCGATAGGTATCCTCGGAAAAATCCGAGTGGCCCGGCGTATCCACCAGATTAAACCAGAATTTCCCAAACTCGAATGACATGGCAGAGGCGGATACGGAGATACCGCGATCCTTTTCCATCTGCATAAAGTCGGAGCGGGTGCGTCGCGCCTCGCCCTTGGCACGTACCTGACCCGCCATTTGGATAGCGCCGCCATACAGCAGAAACTTTTCCGTCAGGGTCGTCTTACCCGCATCGGGGTGCGAGATGATGGCAAAGGTCCGCCGCCGGGCAATCTCGGCAGGCAAATTTGGTTTGTTATGAGCGCGATCCAACATGGGCGGGATATAGCGCCGCTGAGGGGCGGGCGCAATCGGGCGCATCGGCTCTTTGTGATGTCACACGAATCGGCTACAGTTAGAACGTAGCGCGAACATAGTGGAGAATCCGATGGACCTGAACGCAGTAGCTCACCAGCTCGTCACATTATGTCGGCAGGGTAAGGACAATGAGGCGCTTGAAACGCTGTATAAATCGGACGCCGTATCGGTTGAGGCGGCTGACGCCGGTGTAGGCTCGCGTGTGACCGAGGGCATGGACGGCATCCGTGGCAAGCATGAATGGTGGGCCAACAACTTCGTGGTGCATGATGTGGCTGTTTCAGACCCGATGCCCCATGGCAGCGACCGTTTCGCGGTGATCTTTGAAATGGACACGACCCACAAGGAAAGTGGAAAGCGCACCCAAATGAAGGAAGTCGCGATCTACACGGTTGATGATGGCAAAATTTCGCGTGAAGAATTCTTCTATGCGCAAGGCTAGCGCGGCGATCTAAATCCAGCGTCGTGTGCGGTTGAGATAATCCGTGTACGGCGCACCGAACTTTGCTGTCAGATAAACTTCCTCACGCAGAACCACCCCGAAATGCAGCGCGAGGAGCGCGAGCGGTGCGATCAAAACAGCCCAGTCGAGCGAGAACGCGAGGCCAAGGCCAAGTTGAAACAACGCGATGCCCAGATACATCGGGTTGCGTGTCATGCGATATGGCCCGTTGGTCACAATAACCAACGCAGGCGTATGCGGGCTGACATTCGTTCCCTCCCGTTTGAATGCAGCAATCCCCCACAGCCCGAGTGTGAGCGCAATGATGAGGATAGCGAAGCCGAGCATTCTGATGCCATCGCTTGCCCCGATGATGCCAATCGGCAGCAACCATTCCAGCGCCACTGCGACGACAGGTGCGGTGGCAAACAGGACGGGCGGATAAAAAACGATGTTCGGGCTATCAGCATGGGCCATTGATACGTCCTATCTAAGATTTACGCGCAAGGCAGCGGCAGCAACGAATGGCCCTGCGGCAAGCGCCAGCAGTGATGTTCCCGCCAGGAAGGGCAGGGAGGCTCCGGCTGCCAACCCGTCCGCAGCACGGCTGGCGATTTGAGCGCCGAAGATCAGGGTCGGAACGTAAAGCGGTAGCACCAGCAGCGACAGCAACAACCCCCCGCGCCGCAATCCAACCGTGATCGCAGCGCCGACAGCTCCGATGGCTGACAGCGCAGGCGTGCCGAGCAGCAAGCCCAAGATGAGCATCGGTTGCGCGGCGTCTGGCAAATTCAGGGTCAGGGCTAAAACCGGCGCAGCGATCACCAGCGGCAATCCCGTGGTCAGCCAGTGCGCCAACGCCTTGATCGCAACCACGCCTTCCAGCGGCAATGGTGATAGGGCGAGGATGTCGAGTGTGCCGTCCTCATGATCCGCCTGAAACAACCGGTCTAGCGACAAGAGGCAGGCGAGCAGGGCTGCCACCCACAACAGGCCGGGGGCGACCTGTGCCAACAATGTCTGATCCGGGCCAATGCCCAGCGGCGCGAGCAAAACAACGATCAGGAAAAAGGCGAGGCCGAGGCCCGCGCCACCCCCCGCCCTGACGGCCAAGCGGATCTCGCGGGTTAGCAGGGCGCGCACGGGGGTCAATAGAACTCTCCGGCTAGAAAGGGATCACTTTCGGTGCTTGGCGATGCTGTCGCAGGGGCAAGAACGTGCGGGTGTAGATCAAGGCCCAGATCGATATGGGTCGCGATTATTGCCAGCCCACCTTGACCAAGGTGCTGCGCCAGAACGCCCGCAAACAGCGCAGTGTGCTGCGCGTCTAGGGAAACCGTCGGCTCATCCAGCAGCCACAGTCGCCGATTGCCGAGCGCCAGCCGCGCCAGCCCAAGGCGACGTTTCTGCCCCGCCGAACACAGGCCCGCAGGGCGATCAGCGATGGCGCTGAGATCAAACCGCTCCAACGCGGCATCCGCATTGCCACCGTATAAATCAGCCCAGAATTGCAGGTTTTCCACGACACTCAGCGCGGCCTTGATTGCATCGCGGTGGCCGGTATACGCAATGTTGTCGAGCCAACCGTCGGACCCCAGCTCAAATTCGCCTAAAGTGGCCTGTCCGCCGGACGGGATCAGCCCACACAGCGCACGGATCAGCGTGGATTTCCCCACACCGTTCGGGCCGCGCAGGGCCATCCCCTGACCGGGGGCAAGCCGCAGGGCAACGTCGGCAAGGATACGCCTGCCGCCACGCTCACAGCTCAGATGATTTACGATAAGGTCCATGCCTCATGGCTACCTGAGGTGGGGCCGTTTCGGAAGGGCGTTTTGCGGTATGCAATTGCACACAATACCCTTGCTTCGACATGAAAATTGAGGCAATAGAGCGGTGAACGCGCGGAACTCCTGCTGGCAGACCTGCCATTCCGTGCTAGATCAGGACGAAACAGCGTAGCTAAATTCGCACTCGTCAAACCAGCAAGGAAGAGGTTCCCATGCCCATCACAGTCGGTCAGGACAGCAACAAGACGCGCCGGACACTTAGTTCCGGCGGCGCATCCTTCGCCTATTATTCCATCCCCGCAGCACAGGAGGCTGGTCTTGGCGATTTTTCGCGCCTGCCAATCGTGCTGAAGGTGGTTCTCGAAAACATGCTGCGCTTCGAAGACGGTAAGACCGTGTCGACCGACGACATCAAGGCCTTTGCCGATTGGGCAAAGATGGGCGGGAAAAACCCGCGTGAGATCGCCTATCGTCCGGCCCGCGTTCTGATGCAGGATTTCACCGGCGTTCCAGCCGTTGTTGACCTTGCTGCCATGCGCGACGGTATCGTTGCACTGGGCGGTGACGCACAGAAGATTAACCCGCTGAACCCTGTTGATCTGGTCATCGACCACTCGGTTATGATTGACGAGTTCGGAAATCCACGCGCGTTCCAGATGAACGTGGACCGTGAGTACGAGCGCAACATGGAGCGCTATCAGTTCCTGAAGTGGGGCCAGAAGGCGTTTGACAACTTCCGCGTTGTTCCTCCGGGAACCGGCATTTGCCACCAGGTGAACCTTGAGTATCTGGCGAAAACCGTTTGGTCCGACAAGGATCAGGCTGGTGAGCTGGTTGCCTATCCTGACACGCTGGTTGGCACCGACTCCCACACCACCATGGTCAACGGCGCGGCCGTCCTGGGCTGGGGTGTAGGCGGAATCGAGGCTGAGGCCGCGATGCTGGGTCAGCCGATTTCCATGCTGATCCCCGAGGTTATCGGATTCAAACTGTCAGGCGCGATGCCTGAGGGCACAACCGCAACCGACCTCGTGTTGAAGGTTGTGGAACTGCTGCGCGCCAAGGGTGTGGTTTCCAAATTCGTCGAATTCTACGGCGACGGATTGGACAATGTTCCATTGGCCGACCGCGCGACCATCGGCAACATGGCGCCTGAGTATGGCGCGACGTGTGGCTTCTTCCCGATTGATGCGGAAACCATCCGCTATCTGACCCAAACGGGCCGGGATGAGGAAACGCTTGAGTTGGTCGAAGCCTATGCCAAAGCAAACGGCATGTGGCGTGAGCCGGGCTACGAGCCTGTTTACACGGACACGCTGGAACTGGATATGAGCACGGTTGTGCCAGCGATTTCCGGTCCCAAGCGTCCGCAGGATCACATTGCACTGACCGCAGCCGCATCCGAGTTCGGCGCCTACGTTAAGGGCCAGCGCCCCGATGTAACCAACAAGGCCGAGGCCCGTTGGACTGGTGAGGGTGGCCAGCCTGAGCCACAGGATATTCCCGGTGAAATGGGCCACCATAACCGTGGTTTCGTAAAAACGGATGAGCATGATTACCAGATGCATGACGGCTCGATCGTTATTGCGTCCATCACGTCCTGCACCAACACGTCCAACCCCTACGTCATGATCGGCGCGGGTCTGGTGGCGCGTAAGGCGCGGGCGCTCGGCCTGAACCGTAAGCCTTGGGTCAAGACATCGCTGGCTCCCGGCTCGCAGGTGGTTTCGGCCTATCTGGAGGCTGCGAACCTTCAGGAAGATCTGGACGCGATCGGCTTTAACCTCGTGGGTTACGGCTGCACGACCTGTATCGGTAACTCCGGTCCGTTGGAGCCTGAAATCTCCAAGTGCATCAACGACAACGATCTGATCGGTGTGTCGGTGCTGTCGGGCAACCGGAACTTCGAGGGCCGCATTTCGCCTGACGTGCGTGCAAACTACCTCGCATCGCCGCCGCTGGTTGTTGCCTACTCATTGGTCGGTGACATGAACGTGGACATCACCACGGCGTCGCTGGGCAAGGATAAGAACGGCAACGACGTTTACCTCAAGGATATCTGGCCATCGCAGGCTGAGATTGCTGAACTGGTCGAGGCAACAGTCACGCGTGAAGCGTTCCAGTCCAAGTATGCCGACGTCTTTAAGGGCGACGACAAGTGGCAGGGCGTTGAGACGACAGACAGCGAGACTTACGATTGGCCTGCACAGTCCACCTACGTTCAGAACCCGCCTTACTTCCGCAATATGGCGAAGGAAGCCGGCGTGATTTCCGACATCAAGGATGCCAAGGTTCTGGCCATTCTGGGTGACATGGTCACGACCGACCACATCTCACCTGCTGGCTCGTTCAAGGAAACAACTCCTGCTGGTAAGTATCTGGTTGAACGTCAGGTTCCTGTGCGTGAGTTCAACTCCTACGGATCGCGTCGCGGCAACCACGAAGTGATGATGCGCGGTACGTTCGCCAACATCCGCATCCGCAACGAGATGCTGGACGGTGTTGAGGGCGGCTACACGCTGTCACCCAAGGGTGAGCAGACGTCGATCTTTGATGCGGCAATGGCGTATCAGGAGCAGGGCACCCCTCTGGTCATCTTTGGTGGTGAACAGTACGGCGCAGGCTCCTCACGCGATTGGGCGGCCAAAGGTACGAACCTGCTGGGCGTCAAGGCTGTCATCGCTGAGAACTTCGAGCGTATCCACCGCTCGAACCTCGTCGGCATGGGCGTGATCCCGTTTGAATTCACTGACGGCGACACACGTTCCACTCTGGGGCTGAAGGGTGATGAGACTGTATCGATCACCGGTTTGGCTGGCGATCTGCGCCCGCTCTCCAACGTACCAGCGACCATCACCTATGGTGACGGTACGGTGAAGGAAATCACGCTGAAGTGTCGTATCGATACCGCGGTCGAGATTGAGTACGTCGAGAATGGTGGTGTTCTGCACTACGTGCTGCGCAACCTCGCAGCGGCCTGATTTTCGCGTGATATCTATTGAAAAGGGGCGCCTAGGCGCCCCTTTTTGCATCTAGTCCAACCAGCGCGCGGCGCGCCTGAACCCGTCGATCATCAGCTCCGGCTCATCATAAAATTGGTGGAAACCAGTGTGAGGTGAAATTTCTATCGGATGGTTCGTGCGCGCACGGATGTAATTTTCCAATTCCTGCGCGTTCATCACCGGGCAATGTGCGCCATGCAGCCACAACTGATGGCAGCTGACCGCCTGAAAATCAGCCGTCCAGTCATCCATGGCCGCGGTGCCGTCCAGCATCATCGGGCGCGGACCCTGCGCGATCATATGCAGCGCCCCCGCCTGAATGGCATCAAACGTGTTCGCGTCTTGTAGAGAGCGCAGGTCAACCGGGTCGTTGCGAAAGAAGAATTCCAGATACCGGCGCGGACCATTTGCATCCTTGGTGTAGCTGTGGACGCCAATGCGGATCATTAATTCAAGCAGCGTCGGCATACGCTTCGTTGCGAGGGCGGCCATACGCGTGACAGCATTCATCTTCGGAATATGCAGCACAGGATCAATTGGAATGCCCGCGCCGATCATCAGCATACCCGGCACCCGATCGCCCAATCGTGCCGCGGTGCGAAATGCATGTGACGTCCCGCCCTGATGGGCCACCACAACCATGCGCTGGAACCCCACAGCCTGCACGACAGCCAGCGCATCGCTGATAACTGTGGCATTAAAATCGGTACCCTTGGAGATCTGGCTTGTCTCTCCAAAACCGGGGCGGGACGGCGCGATCAGGCGAATACCCTCTGCCTCCAGCCCACGGATCAAGGCAGGGGTCAGGAACGGGCCAAGCTGAAATCCATGGAAAAACACAAACGGCTTGCCGTCGTCCGGTCCGAAGCTGCGATAGGCGATTTGTCTTTTATCTGGAAGCGTTAGTACGTGTACGTCGGGGGACGGGATGATCGCGGTGTCCTGCGAATGAATCCGCATCAAGGTCGATGAATGCGCCAACAGCACCAGATCAGTCATTCTGGGAACTCCGGTGCGCAGCAGCAAAGACTTCGACTGGCTGCGGATCGTTTCCACGGATCGGTCCAGCCGCGCGGCGATTTCGGCTTGGCTTTCCCCGATTAGGGCGCCGTGCAGAGTGTCCAACTCACGCGGTGGAATATCGAACGGTTTGGCAAAATGTGCGACCCGTTCAGGTGTCCAGCGAACCTCGGCAAAGCGTAGGATAAACTGCGCCCCGTCGGCATCGACTAGGGCTAAGGAAGGCTTCGCATAACGTTGACTGTGCAGCAGAAAAACATCTGCGATCATGCCACTGCGCACTGCGCTGGTGATGCGATCAATGCCATCACGCTCAAACGGTAAATCCGACAGCCATGCCGGATCGGCGCTGCAAATTTGCCGCATCGCTGAATTGGCGTTTATAACCCGTGCCGTCTTATCAAAGGTCAGCGCGGGGTAGGGCAAGTTTTCAGTCGCGCGACCGACTGCGGCAATCACACCGGACGGGGTGCCCGTCATACCAAACAGGCGTCCGATCCGGTCTGCATGGCGGGCCAGACCCTCGGCCTGTTTCTGACGCTCCTCGGGGTCCAGATCGCCATCTAGGTAGTCATAGGCGTGATTGAACATGGATTCGGTATCGGCCCGATCCTCACCAATCAGGTAGGCGTGGTCGATCAGATTGAGCAAACTGGCGATTGGTTCAGCCATATCCATCCATTATATTGATCTGGCACAATCTTCCGCATTTCTGGGGTGTAGAGCAAGCGTCAGACGCGCCATACTCCCGAACACTTGATTGGACCGTTGGGCATGGTCCATTTAGCAAAGATGTAGTTCCCCACGTTAGAGGTCTTCGAATGTTTCTGCGTCACACTGCAATGATGGCTACCTTCCTATCGCTGCTGGTAGGCGCTGCTAAGGCGCAGGACAACGTTGTAGTTGTGGAGCTTTTCACCTCGCAAGGGTGCTCATCTTGCCCGCCAGCTGACGCATTTTTAGCCGAACTAGCCCAGCGGGATGATGTTGTCGCACTGTCATTGCACGTTGATTACTGGGATTATCTGGGGTGGAGCGATCAGTTCGCATCGCCCGAGATGACGGAGCGCCAGCGCCAATATGCAGCGCAGTTGAATGCGCGATCGATCTTTACGCCACAAATGATTGTGCAGGGGCAAACCTCTGAGGTTGGTCATCAACGTGAGCGGGTTCTTGATGCAATCGCTCATGCAGCAGCCGTGCCGCCCGTAGCGCGCATTGAATTGCATGAGGAAGTCGGTCGCCTGCTGGTCACGATCACCCCGTTGCAGCCGAATCTGAGCGGCGTTGTGCACATCGTGAATTACGATCTGCCGCAGAGCCTACAGATTACAAAGGGCGAAAATAGCGGTCAGATGTTAACCTATGTAAACGTTGTCACAGGCTGGATGCAGCTCGGGCTTTGGGATGGGGAATTAACGGAATTGATCGCCCCCGTTCCGACTATGGGTAAGGGAGTCGCCGTGTTTGTTCAGGACGGCAACGTCGGACAGATCCTTGCCGCTGCCCGTATCGAGCGCTAACGCCAGCGCCGATGGAACCAGAACCACTGTTCCGGCCGCTCTAGAATCCACGCGCTAAGCTGATCATTTACCGCGACCATCATCGTGTGTTCATCGGTGTGCGGGATCGGATCGCCAAAAACACTGTCAAAGCTTTCCCCGTCATCGGCCCGGAAAGAAACAACTGGAATCAGCGGTATCTTCATGCTCAAGGCGAGCTTCGCAGCGGTCAGCGTCGTTTCGGCGGGATGACCAAGGAAGTCGATCAAAGGTGCGCCCGTCTGTTTTTGATCTACTAGGATTGCGACAGAACCGCCGTTTCGCAAATGTCTAATCAGATCGCGCGTACCCTGGCGCCCCTTTGAGAATGCATTGGGGGATAACGCGCGAAGGGAGGCCACGAAATCCGCATTGTAGTATGGGTTGTTGTGCGCGCGGTAAACGCCTCCGATTTCCACGCCGCGCTCAAGCGCTGATACACGCCCGCCATCCCAGTTGCCATAATGCGCAGAAGCAATAATCGCGCCCTTGCCGTCGGTCCGTGAGGCCTCCAACGCATCTAACCCGGCACCTGTGGCACGAAACCGTGATGGATCAGCAATCACATCAGGCATCATCATTTCCTCGACGAGGACACGCCCGAAATTATCTCCGACGCCGGTGATAAGTTTGGCGCGCTCCGTTG